>BNJU01003644.1_pt1 | contig 116511 bp, 147 predicted proteins | sample 8539281 | NCBI WGS metagenome assembly BNJU01 (sample SAMD00202456, study PRJDB9452) | human saliva metagenome | isolation source: human saliva | place: Japan
TCCAAAGACAATTGAGGACAATTGAGATGCTGGGACTTTTGTCCCAGCCTCTTTTTTATCCAGTGGATCTGTGTCAAATGTGGTATAAAAGTAAAAACCCTTGTGTATCAAGGGTTTTAGTGTGTTGACTACGTTTTTGACTACGCTTCAAGAAATTTTAATAAGCGATCTGCAACATCTGACCGCTGGTTATCATTTAAATGTGTATACATATCGAGAGTTGTTTGTATGTTTGCGTGTCCTAACCTATCTGATATGGTTTTAGGCTCTATACCAGCTTCAAATAGTAGGCTTGCGTGTGTATGTCTCAGACTATGCACGTTAAATTGTTTTAGTTTATGCTTACCAAGGAAGTATAGCAGTTCTTCTCTGAAATGGGAAAACTCAAAATAACTACCGCTGAAATTTGTGATAACGATATTTTGAGACTTGATGCCGTGTTTGAAAAACAATTTTTTTTGTTCCAGTTTCCAGCTTTTTAAAACTTGTAAAGTATTGTCGTCTATTGATATCGTCCGTAAACTACATTTGGTTTTAGGAGATTGAGTGGACAACTTACCACCAACTTTGACAAGTGTCTTATTAACGGATATCATCTTATTATCAAAATCAATATCAGACCATTCAAGAGCCAGCAATTCTCCTCTCCTTAATCCAGTATAAGCCAACGTGTGCCATGCCACGTATAGAGATGGTTTTGCATCTTTTTTAGCCAGCGTTAGGAATTGATTTAACTCTTCTTTTGTAAGTGCTATTTTAGCTTTGTGAGATTGTTTCTGTTTTGGTCGTATGATCTTATCAACTGGATTGGTTTGTGCAATTCCTAGCGATAGAGCAAATTTAAACACACGATTAATCACAGATAGGTAGAGTGAATACTGAGTGTATCTCTTACTTAATTTAAGTACGATCTGTTGCATCATAGATACAGATATACTCTCTATTCTGATATCGTTAAAATAATCTTTAACGATAACTTTTAAATACATACTCGTACATTGGTATGTTGTAGGCTTCACAGTTGTTTCATAGCTTTCTAACCACAGATCAGCTACTTCCTTAAACGTAGGCTTGCTAGAGTGATCTGTAAATCCATTCTCTTCCACAGAGAGCAGTAGCTCTCGTTCTGCTTTCTTTGCTTCTTTCTGCGTTTTAAACCCTCTACGGGTCGTGCGCCTTTGCTTTCCTGTAAATGGATCAACACCTAAATATGCTTGGAGCATATAGCGTGTCTCTCCGTCTTTGGTTAAATATTTCTTTATCATGACAATTTACCATTGATATGCTATACTATGGATATCTTTCCTATCTAGCCACCTTATTTTGAGGTGGCTTTTTTTATTTTACATTAAACTAAAAATAAAGCTCAATAGTGGAATCAGTAGTATAATAAGCATGATTAAACAGCCCAGACTGCTTAGAGTTTGACCACAACCTTGTAATGCTGTACCGCAACCGTCAAGGGCATCTCCTACTTGCGTGGCCTTACTATTCTCGACATGGCTCTCATAATCGTAGAAAATCTGCTTTACTTCGTCTGGATCAAATCTAAACCCACACTTAGGGCATCGCTGAGTGTGAAATGTTAAGATAATATCGTTCTTGCAATGTTCACATTTTAATTTTAGTCTTGCTTGTTCTAAATCCATAATAATCTAACCTACCAATCTATAAAATTCGTCAATGACCATAAGTTCGTCCGTGGTCGTTTTTAATTTGTGCCGTTCCATAAAGTTTAAGTAATTAAAATCTTCTTTATCAATCTGGTTTAGTTCTTCTCTCAATAGCGCGTGTATCATGGCCCTATTAGCCTCATTCTCGCATTTTAAAGGGTTGATAATATAATTAGCCTCGGTATGGTTTAGATGCCCTAATTCGTGTAATATGACCCGTTCTTGGGCTTCCCTAGTTAGTGATTTATTAACAAAGATAATCTTCAAATCTGAGATTATCATTCCATGTCGAGGCCATAAGTCATTGTCAAAATATGCTAGTGTGACACCAGCTTCATCACAAATCTCTTCTATGCTCATAGTCGTCCTTGTAAGTATATTTCTATAATATTCTGTATTGCTTGTATGTCGCTTTCATTTAGCGGTTTACCGTCAAAAGTCTTTGCATTTTCTGCCATCTTGCGGAGGTCGGTTTCGGTGTAAGCAGGTTCTGGAAGTGGTTCTACCATACCCAGTATTTCATTGGTAGATGTACCTAGAATTTGAGCCAGCTCTATCAATTTCTTACCAGTTGGCAGATTTGTACCACTTTCCCATTTAGATATTGTACTTTGGGATTTGTAACCTAATTTTTCTGCCAGTTGCAGTTGGTCAATACCCTTGCGCTCTCTTAACATTCTAATTCTATTCCCTATTTCTGGGTGGACTTCCTTTTTTACCATGATTTTTACTCCTTACATTTTACAAGTCTATTATATAGTAGAAATGATTTAAAATCAAGTAAAAGAAAAAGAAATTTAAAAAAATATGAAAAAAAATCAAAAAAAGTTGTTGACAATGATTTTAAATCATGTTATACTTAATCCATAAATCACAAAGATGATTTTAAATCATACAGAAAGGACAATGATATGGGAACACCAAAGATCACGATTGCAGAACTGCGAGCCAGAAACAATAAAATGAATCAAAGTGAACTTGCTAAAGCGGTTGGAGTTACCACACAAACAGTAAATGCTTGGGAAAAAGATATTACAGTTATCAAAGCCCATCACTTACTGAAACTATGTCAAGTACTCAACACGACAGCAAGTGACTTGCTAGGCATCTAATTTTTTTTACCCTCAATATGATTTTAAATCATACAGAAAGGAAAGATTATGATTAAAAAGAAAAAATGCGCCCCACCAAAAAGTGAGACGCACAGGAAAGATTACAGATTGATTATATCAGAGATCGTGAGGTAAGTCAATGATTGAAGAACTAATCAAAGAACAGATCAGAGAAATCTATCTTGAAGCGAAAGAACAAGCTAAAAAGGAATTACTCCCAATCAGTCAAGCAGAACTACAAGAGATGTTTGGTTTTAGCAATGAATATCTAAAACGATTAAAACGTAAGGGCTTGAAATTTCGCAAGCAAGGAAAGTACATCATGTACGACTTAAACGATGTACACGAGATTTTAGAATTAGAAAAGGAAATACAACATGTATAACGACATTATCGCAGGAATAACAATCGCAGGGACATTCTTCGCAGCAGGCTTCGCAGGCGCTGTCTGGGATTTCAAACGGGCGCAACGGAAGAAAGCAAGAGAACAGAAGATTAAACTTGCATACGAAGCGTTAGACGCTGGAGTAGAAGAGGTTATGCAAGAGGGTGTAAATAACTACTTATCATCACTCGCAGAAGCTCGCAAACATTCTTACTCAGACAACGACTGGAGTATGGCAGATGTTCTTTAGAAAAGCAAGACGAATTAAAGAGCTGGAAACTCTCTTAGAAATCTACAAGAAAAGAGACATCGAACATACGAATGTTCTACGGGTGCTATTAAATGGACGAAAACGAAGAAATTGAAATCGACTACCACGACCCAGACTTATGGCACTGGTACGGTTCTGGCTGGTGGTGGTTAGGCGATGATGATGAGGTGTAACAATGACAACTAAAAATAAAATTTATTCTGCGTGGGCTTACACAGAGAATGAAGAAGAAAAACGTAAATCGAATAAACTTGCTCTTGCTGAATTAAAAGAAAAATACAAAATCGTTAACCAATACTACTATAAGACTTTCATGAGCGATGAGGAAAAAGAAAATGTAGATGTTGTATATGACTTTTATACAGGCTATGGAAATAAAACTTATTTCATCACCAAGAATAGGCCTAAGTTAACCACTCTTGAACTAGCTTTAATTTGTGATGATGGAAATTTATGTTTCGGTTTTGATGTGACAACCAGCGGAATTAAAATCTATACGGATTAGAGGTATAACAATGAGATTTTACGTTAACACAAAATACGAGCTGGTATGTGCGCCAGACTATCACGATAAATTTGGCAACGTTACAGCAGATTCGCTACTAATCAACACTGGTACATATACCAAAATGCTGGAAGATGAAATTAATCTGGCAGTTGAGGAAGTCTTAAAACGCTATCGGCACACGATTCCAAAGGAATTAGTCGAAGAACTGTTTAAAGAACGCAAGAGACAAGTACGCATGATGTGCGATACGAGCGCTATTCTTAGCGAGTATATGGATGGGGGGAAGATAAATGAAAATCACACAGGCAACGAAAATCACGAATGATGATGCGTGTTACTTAATCTACGGAAATCCCGGATTTGGTAAGACCAGTGCGATTAAATACATTGATGGTAAGACACTAGTCATTAACATTGATAAGTCAGCTAAAGTCTTAGCTGGGTGTGAAAATATTGACATCGCAGATGTTGATACACACAAAATTTGGGATGAATGGTTATCAGTGGTTAAAGAACTACTTAACGGAGCTGGTGAACCATACGACACAATCGTGGTTGATAACGTTTCTGAGTTATTCCGTGCGTGTCTTGCCAACCTTGGTCGTGATGGTAAAAATCATCGTGTACCATCGCAAGCAGATTACCAACGTGTAGACTTTACGATTTTAGATAGTCTACGGGCATTGCTACAACTTAACAAACGTATCGTATTTACAGCATGGGAAGCGAGCGACCAGTGGACAGACGAAAACGGTATGATCTACAACCGTGCAATGCCAGACATTCGCCCTAAAATTTTGAATAACTTCCTTGGATTGACTGATGTGGTAGCCCGTCTGGTTAAAAAAACCACGGACGATGGCGAAGAAGTACGAGGGTTTATCCTACAACCATCTGCAAGCGTTTATGCTAAAAATCGCTTAGACAACCGTAAAGGCTGTAAGGTCGAAGAGTTATTTAAAGGGGGTGATGATTAGTGGTGTTTGAATTACGTGATTATCAGAAAGAGTTAATCATGGACATTAAAATCTATGATGAACGGTAACAAAAAAATCATGGTTCAATCACCCCCGTAACCACGATCTGGTAAAACAGTAGTCATGTCGCACATCGCGAAAAATGCTACTGATAAACAAAAACACGTACTATTCTTTAGCCATCGGAAAGAAATAAATGAGCAGGTAGAAGAAACATTCAAACGTGGTGAAGTCAATCTTGATTATGTAACCATCGGTACGGTTGGCAGTCTAGTCCGAAAACTGGACACCCTCCCAAAATTCGATGTGGTATTAGTCGATGAGGCTCACCACATTAAAGCCAAGCAGTATCAGACGATATTGAAATACTTTAAAAACGCTACTCAGTTATTCTTTACGGGAACACCAATCAGACTAGACGGGGCTGGGTTTGATGATTTAGCAGATGATCTAGTCATCGGTAAATCCATTCGATGGCTACAGCAACACGGGAACATATCCGAATTTGATTACTACTCTATCAATCTGTTAGACCTAAAGAAATTAAGAAAGCGATCTGGAGAATTTACCAACAGTTCGATTGACGATGCTCTTGATTTTAAGGGTGAGTATGGTGATTTTATCGACCACTACAAACGATTAGCAGACGGTAAGCAAGCTATCGTATATGTCCACAGCGTAGTATACGCTGAAAAAGTCGCAGAACGATTTAATAATAACGGTTATCGCGCAGTAGTCGTAACTGGTCAGACGGATAAAAAGGCGCGTGAAGAATATATGCAAGCCTTTAGAGACGGTGAAATAACCATCATGGTAAACGTTAACCTCTTTACTGAGGGAATTGACTTACCGAATGTAGATGTCTGTATCATGCTACGACCAACGGCATCATTATCATTATACTTGCAATTCGCAATGCGACCACTTAACCCCAGAGAGGGCAAACGTGCAATCCTTATCGACCACGTAGGCAACCACTTAAGACATGGATTACCAAACGATGATCGGGATTGGACACTAGCTGGATTGTCGAAGACGAAAAAACCAGCCGAAAGATCTCCGAAAACTTGTGAGCAATGCTTTGCGACATTTTGGAGGGAACAGATGAAAGATAATTGCTGTCCGTATTGTGGAGCGGTTATCATTCAACCAAAGATCGTCATTAATTTAGACGATAAACGCTCAGAGATTGAGCTTACAAAGATAGACCAAGAGATGGTATTCATCAATGTGAATGGTGAAGAAATCGAGGTCAGAAAAGATGAAGCGATGGTATATTGTCGCGTTAAAAAATATGGAAAGCAATATACAAAATGCCAGAACCTAGCTGAATTAAAAGCATTCCGAAATTTAAAAGGATATGCCAACGGTTGGTTATGGTTTCAACAGAAAAGGTTAAATATTTGGAGGTAACTTACTATGTCACTATTCTCAGTAAACTACGAAGCAGCAGAACAATTCGCGTCTATCACAGATGGAACGTATGAGGTATTCGTCTCACAGGCGGAGCAGAACGCAAGCAAAAACGGTACAGATTTCTTGGATATCCGCCTTAAAATTCGTGACGATTTCCAGCAAAAATTCCGAAATAACTTAATTTTTGACAAGATTTGGATTAACAAAGAAACACTTCAATATCCAACATGGGCGCTCCAACGTTATGCCAAAGCGGTCAAAATCCCGGAGGGAATCGAAGTCAACTCTATCGATCAATTCCTTGAATTGATTCGTGGCAAGTCTTTGAAAGTAACAGTTAAAAACGTTACATCTGAGTACAACGGTCAGACTTACGAGAATCTGAATGTAACGAAGATGGAGCAATCAGAATTGCCAGCATTCGCTGGTGAGGTTAAACCGTCTACGAATCAACAGATCGATGAATTAGATTTGCCATTCTAAGACTATGGTAGGGATGGTAGATTACGCGTTGAATTATCAAGCAAATGGTTTTTCTGTCATTCCGATCGATAAGCGTAGTAAGCGTGCTATCACTAAATTTAAAGATAGCACCTTTACCGCTGACGATATCAAACGGTTTTGGCACGAAGAACCAGAAGCGAATATAGCGCTCAGAACAGTAGATTTTTTCGTCATTGACATCGATGTCAATAAAACCGAAAACGGCTACCAATCATTAAACGATTGGGAGTTATCACAGTACATACCAGACACGCTAAGAGTTACTACTCCCAGCGGTGGTGAACATATCTACTTAAAGAAACCCAAAGGAATTGAAATAAGTCAAGATATACGGATCAAAGCTGGTATAGATATCAAAGCAAACAAAAACAATTACATTTTAGTACCACCTAGCAATAATTCAAAAGGTCAGTATAAGTGGAAAAATAAGCATCCTATTGCTGAATGTCCACCAGAGATTTTAGAAATCTTAAAAACTGAAAAGAAAAAATCCAAGGTGAATTTTACCACGGATTATCAGAAAGGTGAGTATTCGAGCAAAACAGCAAAACTCTTCGAACAGGTCGTATATGGTCTGGGTGATAAGGGTGGTAGAAATAATGCTCTTGCAAGTTTTGTAGGTGGCCTGCTCCTTAGAGGAGTAGAAGTAGACGCGATATATATGCTTGCAAAACTAGCAAACCACTACACACCAGAAAGTCTGCCCCAGAGCGAATTAGATCGCACGTTTGAAAGTATGCTTAGAAAGGATATGGATGGATCTTGAATTATTAAAGCAACAGTACCGCGAAATGCAACAACAACGGCATTTAATCGAAATCATCGAAAAACCAAACGATTGGCGAGAAATTCGGTTAGCGTGTCGTGATTATCGTGAGCGTTGGCTGGAAGAGCATAAAAATGATTATGATCCAGTCACAAACACGGTAACACCAAAGAAGAACCCACCCACGCGCCTTACTGAATTGGCAGTAGCACAAGGAATGGAAGAAATTCTTTACATCGTCAATCTCTCGAATGATCGTGTAGCGGTCTATGATCCAAATCATGGATATTATCATAAAGACCCTAGCTATGCTTATAAAATCATTCGATTGTTAGAGCCAAACTTTAGCGAGGCACGCGCAAAGAATGTACTCTTTATGCTTGCAGCGACCCCACGGGTGAACCAGCATGAACACTTCTCATGTAATTTCTCCACAGGGGAATATAAAGACCCTAAACGTTTTATCTTAGTGAAGAACGGTATTTACGACAAAAAGAGAAAATTTCTCACAGGATTTACGCATGAGTTTGTAGCATTCTCAACCATTGCTACTGAATACAATCACTTTGCGAAATCTCCAACGATTGACGGTTGGAACGTAGATGATTGGTTACTAGATTTAATGAGTGGTGATGAAGAGCTGGTACATCTCATCTGGCAAGTCATTTCAGCAAGTCTTAACGGTAACTATTCATACCGCAAGTCGATCTGGTTTGTCGGTGAGGGGAACGATGGTAAAGGTACAGTCCAGCAGTTAATTACTAACGTAGTCGGGATGAAAAACGTGGCTAGTTTAAAAATCAATCAATTCGCAGAACGTTTCTCACTTTCCATGATTGAGGGGAAAACAGTAGTGATTGGTGATGATGTCCAGGCTGGTATATACGTGGATGAATCTTCAAACTTTAACAGTGTGGTAACTGGTGAACCAGTATTAGTAGAAGAGAAAAACAAACAGCCTTATACAACAGTATTTAAAAAAACTGTTATCCAGTCTACGAACGAATTGCCACGGTTTAAAAATAAAACTAACGGGACATATAGACGGTTTGCGATTATTCCATTTAAAAAATCATTCTCAAGTGAAGATGATAATTGGGCAATCAAAGATGATTACATCTACCGTGAGGAAGTGCTGGAATACGTTTTAAAGAAAGCACTTGAAATTTCATTTGATCGGTTTATTGAACCGAAAGCATCACTCGAAGCCCTCGAAGATTTCAAGGAATCGAATGACACGGTTAAAGCGTTCGTTATGGAATGGTTCAATAAATTTGAATCCACCCGCCTCCCCTCAAGGTATTTGTGGTGGTTGTATCAAGAGTGGTGTAAGGATGAGGGAGTTACTAAACTAACTAAACGTAAGTTTGAAATTCAACTCGCTAAAAACATCCCCGATGGATGGGTGAAGAAAAAAATTAAACCTTTGGGTAAATTCATTCCATCGGTTGATGTTCCAAAACACTATATCGGATTTGTTTGGGCAGACGAAGAAAGTCAAATTCCAACAATGGGTTATGAAAAAGGTTCCTGAGTTCCCGTTTGGTTCCATTAAAAAATGGAGAACGGGAACCGCCTTAACCCCTTGCGGTTCTAGTGTTTAGGTTATATTGGTTCCACTGTTCCATTACTATTCTATTGAAATAATAATAAATAAAATAATAAAAATATATATAAATAGAAACGGGTACTGCTACGGGAACTTTTTACCAAAAACACAAGCTAAACCCTTGATATTACTGGTTTTCTAGTGGTTCCATTAATGGGAACCACAACGGGAACTTTTGGAGGATATTGTGAAAACTGAACATACTATACAAAATGAAATACGGGTGGCCTTAACCCAAAATGGCTATACAGTATTTCGGGCGAATGTCGGGAAAGTGAAAACCGCAGATGGCAGATGGTTTGATACGGGATTACCGAAAGGACATCCAGACCTATACGGTTTTAGACCCGATGGGAAAATATTTTACATCGAAGTAAAAAACGCAAAAGGTCGAGTGAGACCAGAACAAAAACAATTTATTAAAACAGTTAAAGCGCGTGGTGCGCTTGCAGGTATTGCACGAAGCGTAGAAGATGCGCTCGCAATCGTAAAGGAGACAAATCATGAATAAAAAAATTATCTTAGCAACAGTAGCAACAATCGCAGCAGTCGGAACAGCAACAGGAGTGAAAGCAGATGAAGTACAAGGAACAACTACAGCAGGAAATGGAACAAGCACAGTTACAACTGCAGAAACTGGACGAACTGGAACAGAAAAAAATGAAACAGCGCAGGTTGATAAACAACCAACTGCTGAAACTACAAATGCAGAAACAGGAAGCGAAAGCAACAATTCAAACCAATCGGGAAATGCTACACAATTTACAAAAAATGGGACCGATATTCAAGTAACCAATCCAGAGGTAGAAATCGACCAATCAAAAGGCACAGGGAAGTACCAAGGCTTTACGGTTGAGTATAAAAACGTGCATTTTCCAGATGATATGACGATTAACGAGGGTGATAAAGTCACTTTCAACTTGCCAGAAGAAATCAACTTTCAGACTAAGTATGAATTTGACGTGAAAAATCCAGAGGATGCTGTGGTTGGCAAGGCTTCTACTAATCCTGAAGATCGTACTGTGACCACAGTATTCAATGACTATTTTGCAACTCACCCATTGAACAAGCAAATGTCATTGAAGCTGGACGCTCAATGGACTGATAAGGTTGAATCTGGTAAACCGGTAAATGTGAATTTTAACGGTACAGTGGTTACTGCTAACATTGGGAAAGAACAAGTCATCGGTAAAGATGAGTTACTTGCTAAGTGGGGTAGTCAAGATAAAGACGATCCAACAGTTATTAATTGGACTGCTCGTGTGAATTATGCTAAACGTGTGCTAAATTATGTAACTATCATTGATGAAATGAGTGAAAATCAAAGCTGGTCGATGATTATTTTGAAATTAAGAATATTGAAAGCCTAGACCCTTGGATTGATAAAGGATCTGCTATGGATCTTGTTAAGTCAATCAGTAAGTCGGATCATGGATTTACAATCACTATGGATCGCTTGGATCACATGATCTACATTAACTACAAGACTAAACTTGTAAATGCTGTTAAGGATAGTAATAATCCAACTAACAAAATTGAGCTAAAAGCTAAAACGGATGGAGCTACCTCATATAGCTATGTACAGCTTGTGGGAGGTAAAGGTGATGCAAGTGGTGAAAACAAACCAGTCTGGGAAATCCCAAATGATGCTCCTAAGTATGAAAAACCGTCAATCGATTTAAACGATATCCCGCTTATGCCTCCTGCACCAATCGTGGAATTTCCAGAATGGAAAGGCGGGGTGACACCTCCAGACGCACCAAGTATTGATAAACCAGAGTGGTCTGGTGGAACAGTTCCATTTGATGCTCCTATCTTGGATAAACCAGAAATCAATATTGAGGATATTCCGCTACTTCCACCGGCTCCGATCCTTGATAAACCAGAACTTATCATTGACTTACCACAACCTAAACAGGATAAACCAAACACACCTACTACAATCAATTCTAAGCCGTCTAAAACGACCGTAGAGCCTCAGAAAGAGCAAGTGAATGTTATTTATCAACCTACTGAAACAAACGCCCATACACTCCCTAATACGGGTTCTGAGAGTACCCTAATTCTTTCGTTCGCTGGTATGTTCATTCTGTCTGGTGTCGCACGGATTGCCCTAAAACGTGAGGGTGAATAATGCAAAAAATGACTGTATGGGCATTGTTTGATAGCGGTAATGGGAGTTATACAAAAGGTGTGAAGACTTTGAATAGTTCTGGTGAGGCTGACATTGATATTTACCCAATTGGAATCGATATCGAACGTAAGAATAATCATTTCATAAATTTAAATCTTGCTGATTATAGTCGATTGTTTGGAGATAATACCTTATTCGATACACTTGATAAGCTACCTAAACCCGATTTAATTATTGCGAGTCCACCTTGCGAGAGTTGGAGCAATGCGAGCGCCATTCCTAACGGTAACGCTTGCTGGAAGAAAGAGGATTTATCAGATAGTCTTTTTAAACCGCAAAAAGAACCAAGCCCTTTTACAATCAGAAATAGTCGAGATTATGAGCAAGCGTACAACAACTACAAGTATGATCGACAATTTATGAAACGAGTCAAATGGGAGAATTATGTGTATTTAATACGATCGAGATTATTAAACGATACGAGCCCTGAAATATTTCATCATCGAAAAACCCAGCTAGTGGGAGAATATGGCGATATATTGAAGAAGTCATAGGCTTGAATTACCATTTCAAAAACCATACATACTACAACAATTATGGTTACCCGATCAGAAAAGCCAACAAAATTTGCCAGGGAACATTGATTTAAAAACTTAATGTCGAAGAGGTCTAAAGCTAGTAGAAACCTGGCAAGAGTTTTTCGAAATTCATACAATGAACGTTCAAACATACCGCAAAACTTGGTTAAAAACGATCTTTCAAGGAGGTGTACAGAAATTTCTGCATTAATTAAACAGTTTCTATGAGGAATATGACAACCTCATAAAAAGATACGGGTGGTGTTAGTACATTTTTTGTACTATCCTTGGTGACAAAACGTGAGTGGATATATCAACCGCTCACGAAGAGACGGCACAAATGCCACCACCTACGCAACTCAAAAAAACGATTTGAAGGATTATATGGATAATCATTTTCTACTTGAATGCATGCAATTCTATAGCGATAACTATCCCAGATCAAAATGACAATTAAAAATGGACATGGCACTGGACAAATTTACGTTTAAATATCGACAAAGAGGTCGAAGAAAAGAGCGTAAGTTATCGTCTCAAACTGCATCTGGAACGAGCGTGGGCATTAGGCATCTAATTTTTAGGCTGGCAGATTTGTAACGGGTCTGTCAGTCATACCTCACAAACCAAAAATATTATACACTGATGCCGAAGCAAGTGAGGCGCTTCATACTGAGTCGTGATAAAACTACTGGTTTTTATGCCTTAACACACGGTTCAAAAAACTGTATATCAACCGATAAATAAATAAAGGAGAGTCCTTTCTTACATATATTATCATACAAGGAAAGTCTGATATACGCTTTCACAACCGATCAACAAAAATACAGTCAAGTGGAAATGATAGTTCATAGCAATGCTGTTGATCCACTGCGGGTCCTATGTCGGTTCGAGGGTTGGAAACCTCAAAGAGTTCGATTCTCTTCCATAGGACTTTAGGGACGGGTTTAGGACTCCTTATGATACATTCTTTTATTTCACGCTATCGACCCGTCCCGATAGCTGGCCAGTCTGCAGACTACTGGGTGGTGCAACTCCACCCGCTGGCCATTGCTCACTATAAAATTAGAAAGGCCCTCTTAATCTAGTTTTTCTAAGAAGGGGAGCAGAGCAACTCCCCTATCTTAGTAAAGTAGATAGAGATTATTATGGATATTGATTTAATCAAGCGATCAATCAGACTGGATCGACAGCGACTACAGGATACAAGCAGTAACTTACTCATACAAAAAAAACATCGGTAAAACCGCAGTGGTTGGAAGATCACGGGCAATCAAAGAAAAGGATAAATAAAAAATTTATGGAACTAGAACAGGAATTAGTAACACTAACTAAAAAATGGTTTATTGACCGTGACTTGGAACACGGTGGACGATTAGATAAACAGGCTCTTAAATTAAGTGAGGAATTTGGCGAGCTATGTGCTGGATATCTCAAACAGAATGAGAAGCTGACCAAGGATAGCATCGGTGATTGTGCGGTAGTAATCGTAGGGCTGGCATTATTGATTAAAGATGATGTACACGGTATCTTCGAAGAATCAGACAACATCAGACGCAAGGATGCAATGGAATGTTTTAAATTACTGAATGCAAACATTTCAGAGTTTCAGTTGTCACAGGAATTAGCAAGCAAAGAGATGTGTCGTCATAATCTAGTGCGTGCAGTGGCTTATTTTAAATCAATTAGTAAGGCACTTGGCTACGACTTTGCAGATTGTTTTGAGGTGGCATACGACGAAATTAAAAACCGCAAGGGTAAATGGATTGATGGATCATTTCGTAAAAGAAGAGGATTTGGCAAACATGAATAAGCAAGAGTTGATAAAAAACATTTTGAAGAAATGGAATATGTATCTGATCAGTCAAAATGGGAGAAGAAAAGCCTTTCATTGATCTGATCGAACAACTCAGACTTTTTTGAACCGCAGAAAGTCCAAGTATCGCGGATTTTTTGTAGAGGATTGGATCAAGTATTGCAAAGACTTACTAATGTTGATCTGTATCATGCTTTTAGAAATGAGGCGATCTATAGTGTTTTTACAACTATGCAAACCAAAAAAAAGATGATTTAAAAACTAAAAGAATTTTTAGAAACCGAAATAAAATCAAGAAATCTTTGACTAGAGCTTGGCTTGACTAGGGCTATACAGTCGAGAAAGAGAAGCGGTATCTTGTGAATAGTTAAAAAAATGTACGGACAAGACAAGGCACTTTAAATCGTAGCAAGAGGTCAGGAGCATTTATTTTTTTCGAATCCAGAAGAAAAAATAATCTGGGACTCATGAAGATAATAAAGATCTCAGAAAATGGTTTAACAATAATAGAACTCTTTGCACGAGCTTGGATTGACGGTTACACGGTCGAAAAAGAACCGAAGTATACAGTTAAGTTCAAAGCTACGAAACAATACTTATGCAATGATGATCTAGGTCCACATTTTGATCCAAGTTTTAAAACTAATTTTACAAAATCTGATCTTGAAAAATTAGATTTGGGCTGGGTGTTCGATTGCGAAGGCATGGAAGTTGAGAAGGTGGGAAAATGAATAAACGAGAATTAATTGAACACATTAATAACACATTATTTGATAATTTGAAAGATACATTTTTTACAGAACCTACATTTTCGATCACAGAAAGCGCAAAAGATAATAAAGTGGCAATAACGTTTGAAACCGAGCAGGTCGGTGTCCTTGTGGGCGGTATGTTGAAGAAATTTGAAAAAGTCACGATCCCGCAGTTTGCGGCGGATTTTATCGCAGAACAGAAAAAGCTAGGTCATACGCTGTCCTACTCAATAGATGCATCCATGTCTGATAGAGTTGCAGAATGGTATTGGGATAATTCCGAGCTCTTTGCCCGTGCTTGGTTGGATGGGTATGAAATCGAAAAGGAAAAGCGGTATTTGGTGAAGATTAAAGGTAATGTTTCCGAAAATATTTTGGTTTTTGGTCTTGTAACACAAGTGTATTTTTTCTCAAAAGATAACCGCAATAGTAAATGCAGACAAACAACTCACACCCGCAAGGAGTTAGAAAGATCCGGATTTGGTTGGGTGTTTAATTGTCCGGGGGTTGAAGTAAAGGAAATGAAAGAATGATTCCAAAATTTAGAGCGTGGGACAAAAATAAAAGATGTATGAAAGATGTTGATTTCAATCCAAAGGGTATTTCATTTGATGATGTGGAATTCATGCAATCAACAGGACTTAAAGATATAAACGGCAATGAGATCTTTGAAGCAGATATTCTGAAACAATGCTCAGGAATATATTTTTCTCGTGAGATATGATCATGATAATTGCAGATGGATTGGTGAAGGTATCACAATAAATACCAGAATAGAAATAACAAAAGATGTTCTCCAATACTACTCAAAAATTGGGAATCGTTGGGAAAGTCCCGTATTGTTAAAAAAAGAAAAACGCTACAAAGTGAAGATGAAATCATCCGGTCAATACCTCATGAGAGATCCTGATGAAGATGCAATTTATTTTTACAGCAGTAAAGCTTATTCAAAATTTACAAAGAAGAAACTGGAACAAGCTGGATTTGGTTGGGTCTTTGATTGTGAAGGAATTGAAATAGAAGAGGTAGAAGAATGAAGGACTTAATGTTTTGGGGGATGCTTGTGTTTTCATCGTTAGTGATTGGTATGTCAATTTATATCTTGATTGTACAAGCCTATCTTAACAAGGCGATGATAGACAAATTCAATGAACAAAAAAGAGAATTGAGAAGAGCGTTTGGCTGGGAGGAATATAACTGGGCTGAAAATTTCGGAGATTTCGCACGAAAAGTAGATAAGCTCATTGAGTTTAAAAAAGAAATTGAACGGCTTGAAGTTATAAAAAAAGCAATCGAAGTACAAAAACTTTCAGACTTAAATCGTAGGAAAGAACAGGTTGAGTGGGAAATTAAAAAACTTGAGGAGAAATAATGAACCTACAAAACTTTATCTATTTATTATTCGCATTGGTCTGGCTCTCTGGTTTGATCTGGGCTAGTGTGATTGCTTTTAGAAATAGAAAGGGAAATGATGAATAAAACATCTTATACAATACTCGCATCAGTATCGCTGGTATTTATGATCGTGTGCGTTAACTTAAACTCACGGATCAATGAGCTAACTAATAAATGCCACGATCTTGAATGGACGGTACAAGAGCATGAGTTATCTATCCAGCGACTGGCTGAGAAGAACAATGCGCAGGATGTTATTTTGAATAAATTAAATAGCGAGTATCAGATGCGCGAGAGACAACGTGCGGAGGAAATGAAAGAGGTAGCAGAATTGAATGGAGTGGGTGGATAAATGATTAGAGCTAAACTATTTGAGAGTAAGAAGATAGGCAGTAAATTTATGACCGCTGCTGAACAAGTGGAAGATTTTATTAATCACAATTTGATTGATAAGGTTATCAGTACTGTTAGAATTCAAGACGAACAATACAAGGAACATTCATACCTTAAACAAACTTATGTCACAGAACTACTACTTATCTATCGTGAGGGCAACGAATGAATATAGCAAGTAGACTATCTGCATTAAAGTATATTGATATTAAAATCAAATCCAAACGGCAGGAGATCGAAAACCTCAAGTCTGCTATTTTAAAGGGGCAGGTATATTCTGATGAACCAAAGGGGAGCAAGCGTGGAAATGCTACGGAAGATTTAAATATAAAAATCATTGACGGGGCAGAGAAGATCCGTGCAGAAATCAATCAGCTCATGGAAGAACGCACGCGCCTTATAAATGCCATCGAGGATTTAGATGACCCGCTGGAGAATATCGTATTGAGATTAATGTACGTTAATGGCTACTCATGGCAAGAAACCAGAAGAGAGTTAAACTGTTCTCATGCTACAATCCAAAGAGCAAGAACGAAGGCAATCGAACATCTAGGAATGAACCAAACATTAACAAATGATACACACAAGGTGATAATATAGTATACAGAAAGAGATCCGTAAGACAGCAGAAACGTTCATAAACCTAATTGTAGTTGTCTCCTTATTTCGGTGCAATGATCTGCATTAGCTTGCGGATCTCTTTTGTTATTTTAAAAGGTGATAATATGAGACCACAGAAGTTAACGATGTCAAGAGGTAAGCGAGTCTTATCTGACTATGGATCAAGGCAAGACGAATACGCTGAATACAATCGTATGCGATGGAAGTATGATCGTGAAGCCAAAGCATTTATAATTCGAAAGAGTGGAAAGCATTATCTCGATTGGTTCTACTTGAGAATGATTATGTATGTGAATATTGTGGAGACGAAGCAACGATGAGTGATCATGTGATTCCATTGAAAGCTGATTGGAATCGAAGATTAGATAGAAGTAATCTAAAAGCAAGTTGCAAAAGATGCAATGATAGAAGAGCAATTCTCTATCGGAACAATCTATTGTGATTGTCATTCGTGTCAACCGACTGAACCCTACTGCGGGTCTTGGGTGAACGAAGATAAAAAGAAATGGGGTTAACGTTCGGAATTTACCCCCGCAATTTTATGAACAGGGCTATATGGTTCGTGATTTAAAGGACGCGGCCTCTTTTGTACGAAAAATTCCGTTTTTGAAAAGTCATTTGAGTAAAGGAGGTGTCAATATGGGACGAAAAATGAAGCTGGTAGCGACTACTAAAAGCCACTTAACCAAAGAAGAGAAGATCGCACGCAAGAAGATTGAGGACAAGGCTTCCGATGGTTTAGAAGCACTGCAGATAACACCACCCAAGCACTTCGATGCGATCGCTAAAGCGGAATACAAGCGCGTGATTAATGATTTGCGAAAGCTACCCCTCAGAAATCTTGATAGAGCGATTTTAGAAACATACTGTACGTGGTATGCGGTCTACAAAGAAATCTCTCGCGGATTGCAGAAAGAGGGATATGTATACGAGACTAGCAGTGGTAAAGTCTTACCGAATAAGATGCTCTATAGTCTCGAACGTGCGACTACTAACTTAACACGGGCAGCATCACAACTTGGTTTGACCGTGGACAGTCGAATGAAGTTATACGTTCCACAAGTGGAAGAGAAGAAAACCAGTATATTTGATAAGTTTGGAGGATAACACCTCCTTTTTATTTTAGGCCGTTGGTGTAGAGGCAACATGACAAGTTCCAACCTTGTGGTCGTGGGTTCGATTCCTACACGGTCTGTATTTTGTCAGAAAGGAGGATTGAAACAATCGTAGATAAGAAATATCAAGATGTAGCTTATGAGTACGCTAAAGAAGTGCTGGACGGCAAGCGTAGAGTGAGTGCAAAAGTCTATAAGGCTTGCAAGCGACACATGAGAGATTTGGAGAATATTCCCAATAGCGACTACGACTACTTTCCAGATATGGCGCAAAACCCGATTGACTTTATTGAAATCCTCCCAGATGTCAAAACTGGCAAGCCTTATCCACTAGCAGAATTTCAAAAGTTTATCATTGCTAGTCTGTACGGCTGGCGCAGAAAATCAGATAAGACTATCAGACGTTTTAGAAAGGCTATGATATCCCTTGCCCGCAAGAATGGTAAGACAATTCTTGTCGCTGGTATCTTGCTTTATGAATTTCTGTTTGGTAGGAATCCTGCGATGTCACGACAACTATTTTGTACTGCAAACGATAAAACACAGGCAAAAATTGCGTTTGAGATGGCACGTAAGCAGTTAGATGCTTTGCGGGCGCAAGATGAAGATGTCCGTAAGGCTACTAAACGAGTTCGTGAGGAATTACGTAACTTGGTAGATGAATCCTATATACGACCACTTTCCCGCGACACGGGGGCGGTCGATGGATTTGAACCGTATGTAGGTGTTTAGATGAGTTTGCAGCATCCAAAACAAATGAAATGATCGAGTTACTTGAATCTGGTCAAGGGCAATTGGACAATCCATTGATTTTGATTATCTCAACCGCTGGATTTGATTTGAACGTACCAATGCACACGATCGAGTATCCATACATTGAACGGATTTTAAATGATGAAATCACAGATGATGGATATTTTGCGTTTATCGCTGAACAGGATAATGAAGAAGAGATCAAAGATGAAGCTAACTGGATTAAGTCAAACCCTATTTAGAAGTTGAAGCGCTCTATGATAACATGATTGACTATCTGCGAACACGCAGAAAAGTATCACTTGAGACTGGTACAGTGAATGAAGTGCTGGTTAAGAACTTCAATATGTGGCGACAATCATCCGAAAGCTCATATATGGATAAAACGAGCTGGCAACAAGCCAAACTCGATGAAAAGCCAAATACACGCAAGCGCAGAGTTTGGGTCGGTGTAGACGTGGGGAAAGTTAACGACTTGTTTGCTATATCCACGATGATCCAGATGGACGACTATTGGTTTTGCGATAGTTTCTCCTTTGTAGCTACTAAATATGGACTAGTTGCTAAAGAAAAACGTGATGGCGTGTCCTATACCAATTTAGAGCGTATGGGAGAATGCGAGATTACTACGCTAGAGAGTGGTGTGATTGATGATGAGCGTGTACTTGAGAAGCTGGAAGAGATGATCTATATGAACGAATGGGAATTACAAGCGATATGCTTCGACCCATACCAATTTAGCTCATTGATTGCGATGATTGAAAAACGCCATCCAGAATGGCCATTGATCGAAGTCAGACAAAACACAATGGTTTTGAATATGCCTACTAGACAACTGCGAGATGAAGTCTTAAAAGGCACAATCAAGCACGCTGGAAATCAATTGCTCACAATGGCGATTAATAATGCGCGTGTCAAGGTCGATAATAACGGTATGCGTATTGATAAGGATAAGAATAGCAACAAATTGACCCGCTAGATGCCCTATTAGATGCTTATGCAGTATGCTACCTTGAACCATTTGACGGGTCTGGTTACTGGACGAACGAGAAAATATTGGGAGGAGGTAGCCTATTTTGATCCTACTGAAATATATACACACAATCCTATTGCTGATCGGCATAGGATTTTTAATTTACGGTCTTTTCTTGGTAAATCCAGTGGTTGGATTTATCTCAACTGGATTGATCCTAATTATTTTAGCGATCTACATTGATCGGGGAGGTGCGCAATGAAGAAACGAATCAAGAAGAAATACGAGCTACTGGAACGTATCGAATATTTAGAGAATGATTTCTTTAAATTTACGCAAGATACAGTAGATGTCATTGAATTTCTAGGTGAACAGATAAAACGACTTGAGCGTAAACATAAAAAACATTGATTTCAATGGATAGAAAGGAGGTGAGATTATATGAGTTTCTTTCAACCATTGGGATCAACCAAGCCCTCTTATGATGATTATATTTCCTCAGTGTTATCTGGTAACTACTCCCCAGAATATACGGGAATTTCTGCGTTAAAAAATAGCGATATCTTAACCGCGGTAACCATCATCGCTGGGGATATCGCACGATTCCCACTATTGAAGAAAGATTTTACGGGGAATATCGAGCAAGATGCAGATTTGAACTATCTCTTAAACGTTAAATCGACTGGTAACGTGTCGGCACGAACATGGAAGTTCGCAATGACCGTTAACGCGATTCTGACAGGGAATTCGTTTTCTCGAATCTTACGAGACCCTAATACTGATAAGGCGCTTCAATTTCAATTTTACAGGCCGTCCGAAACGACTGTAGAGGAAACGGACGACCACAGACTGATATATACCTTCCGTGACCGTTTAACGGGTAAGGCGATTGAATGTAAAGCAGAAGATGTCATTCATTGGAAGTTCTTTAGCCACGATACCATTTAGGACGGTCTCCACTACTTTCCCTCGGAAGTGAGATCAGTCTGCAAGATGGTGGGCTGAATACATTAATTAAATTCTTCCGTGATGGTTTTTCTAGCGGAATTATCAGGCTAAAAGGCGCTCAGTTGAATGGTGAAGCCCGCAAAAAAGCCCGTATGGACTTTGAGAAAATGCGTGAGGGCTCGACCGGTGGCAGTCCATTAGTATTTGACGATACGCAAGAGTACACACCACTAGAGATTGACACGAATGTCTTGCAACTAATTACATCTAATAACTTTACGACTGCCCAGATTGCGAAAGCATTGCGAGTACCGAGTTACAAATTAGGTGTGAATAGTCCTAACCAGTCTGTAGCACAGTTGGCTGAGGATTATGTAGCGAACGACTTGCCGTTTTATTTTGATGCAATCACTAGTGAACTTGCCCTTAAAGTGCTTGGCGATGAAGAACGCAAACTATTTAAGATCGAGTTTGACACTCGAAGCGTAACAGGTCGAAACGTGGATGAAATCACGAAGTTGATTATCAACCAAGTCATCACACCCAACGAGGGGCGCGTGGAACTTGGTAAAGAGCGTTCGTCTGATCCTAACATGGATCGTTATCAATCCAGCTTGAACTATGTCTTTTTGGACAAGAAAGAAGAGTACCAAGCAATGAAAGGGGGTGAGAATGAAAATGGCAAAGAGAATCAAGATGAAAGGGCCACTAATTCCGAATAATAGCCAAGAAGCCTACGACTACTTTGGTTTGGAAGCGGTAAGTGCTAAATCTATCACAGATGCCTTTCCAGAAGACAATTGCGACATCGTTTTGGAAGTTAATTCAAACGGTGGACTTGTCACGGTTGGTAGTGAAATCTATACAGCTTTAAAAAGCTATTCTGGGAATGTAACCGTAGAAGTGACTGGAATGGCTGCGAGTGCTGCAAGTGTAGCGATTATGGGTGCTGATAAAGTTCTTATCAGTCCAACAGCACAGATCATGATCCACAAGGCGCTTTATGGTTATGTATCTGGCAATAGTGATGATCTGGATAAAGCATCTAATGCGCTAAAATCAAGCGATCGAGCTATCGTTAACGCTTATGTAGCTAAAACTGGTTTATCAGAAGAAGAAATTCTTGACATGATGAGAAATGAAACCTATATGTCAGCTAGTGAAGCAGTTGAAAAGGGATTTGCGGATGAAGTGATGTCCTTTGATGATGTCGGAGCAGTGGCAAGCCTAGAAAATGGATTGTTACCGCAAGCGGTTATTGATGACTTCTACGCTAACCGTAGCAAGCGTAAGTCAGAAATTCAAAATATGCTACGAGAAATCGAAAAAGAAGAATTACTCAGAGGGCTTTAAGCTCTTTTTTTAATACCGAAAGGAGAAATAAAGGTATGTATACAGAAAAAATGAAACAGATTAAAGCGCTAATTGCAAAAGCTAGCGCAGAAATCACTGCTAAGACAGAAGAATTGAAATCTGCCTTGAATACTGAAGATCTTGAAAAAGCGCGTGCACTTCGCGTTGATATTGATGCTTTGAAATCTCAAAAAGAAGAAGCTGAAAACGACTTGAAGTCTTATGAACTTGCAGAAGCTGGTAACGCTGAAAGCGAAGCTGGTAAAGCTCATAAAGTAAAAGCAGAAACCAAATCTTACCGTGAAGCGGTAAATGAGTACATCCGTACTAAAGGTGCAAAAGCTGATGCGCAGTTGAAACTTGAAGGCAAAGACCTTCTTATCCCTATGAATGAAGCGGTAAATCCAACACAAGATGGATTGAAAAAATCAAACACTGAAAAAGTAACTAGCAAGGAAATTGTTACTACTCCAATGCGCGAAGTTAAGACAGTCCTTGACCTTAAACAATTCGCGACTATCCATAAAGCATCTAAAGGTGAAGGCTCTTACCCAATCTTGAAGAAAGCTACATCTAAGATGGCCAGTGTTGAAGAATTGGAAAAGAACCCAGCTCTTGCTAAACCAGAATTTACAGGAGTTGATTGGAAAGTTAAGACTTACCGCGGTGCTATTCCATTGTCTCAAGAAGCTATTGACGATGCAGATGTTGACCTTTTGGCGATTGTTGCAGAAGCAGCTAACCAAATCAAAGTCAATACTACTAACGATGCAATTGCTACTGTATTGAAAGACTTTGAAGCTAAGACTGCTGCTGACTTGGATGCAATCAAGGAAATCTTGAATGTAAACCTTGACCCAGCTTATAACGTGTCATTTGTTGTTTCTCAAACGTTCTACCAAAAATTGGACACTTTGAAAGACAAGAATGGTCGTTACCTCCTTCAAGATTCAATCGTTTCTGCATCTGGTAAAGTCTTCCTTGGTCATCCAGTATTCGTAGTATCAGACGAAGCGTTTGGAAGCGCTGGTGAAGCTCATGCGTTTATCGGTGATATCCAACGCGCTGTACTCTTTGCTGATCGTCAAGAGCTTGGTCTTCGCTGGACTGATAATGAAATCTACGGTCAATACTTGCAAGCAGTTGTACGCTTCGATGTTAAAAAAGCAGATGCGAAAGCTGGTTACTTCGTTACTATGCCCTAATACTCCCCCAGCAAGCGGGGGTGTCTCACGGTCTGCGGTTACTCTAGCAGTACCAACCGCAAGCAGCACCAAAGCCGACATCATGGCTTATCTCGATAGCAAGGGAATCTCATACAGCGCATCACAAACCAAAGAGCAACTACTTACATTGATTGGAGCGTGATGCTATGGCTGTAACGGATTTAGAAGATGTAAAACTTTATTGCAAATTGATTTTGACTTTGAGGATCAAATGCTTGAAGAAATGATCGATGCTGCAGAAGATGAAATCTGTTTTGCTATCGGAAATGATGTAACTCCTCAAGATTTAGCTAAATATGCTAAGTTTTCGCTTGCGGTAAAAAAGCAAGTAAAAGAGGAATACGAACATCGTGGCTTGTCTGCTGACACACAACGTCATGGACTGGCCAACGGTGTACTTAATATTATCCATCAACTACGTACACGGAGGGAACTTGATGATCACAAGAAAAATGAATCACAGAGTCATGTTCTTCCGTGAGGTCGGAGGCCAAAACGAAGATGGTGAGGTTATCTCCCCATCTCGGAAAAACCTCTATACTTGCTGGGCTGAGGTCGCCAAGACTTCCTTGAAAGACTTTCAAGAGGGAGCGAACCAAACTGCCAACAAGAAAGCTAAAGGAATTGTTTCTTCGAGCGAATTAAAAACCTTGTATATTCGTCACAATCCAGAAAGACCATTTGATAGCTCAGATCATGTTGAATTTAACGGGTTTGAGTATGATATCGTATCGGTCGATGTGGATGAATCATCATTTGACATGGATAAGATCAGTATTAAGAGGCGCACATGACAAAAGGTCTGGATCAGATTTTATCACGACTGAATGAGCTGCAGGTTAAAGCTCCGAAAGCTGCAAGAGCAGCAGTAGGAGAAGCTGCAGATGAGGTTGAGAAAATCCTTAAAGTAAATACACCAGAATATTACGTGTTGAAGAAGAAGCACGCTAGAGACGATACGATGGTAACAGGCTTTAAGGGTGCGGATCATGGATTGATATCGAAAGAGATCGGTTACGGTCGCGTAACAGGCTGGCGGATTCACTTCCCAAATGGTGGTACGAAATACCAAAAAGAACAAGGTTTTGAAGAAAGAACAATTAACGAAGCAACACCAATAGTTAAGGAAATATACGCAACTAAAGTAAAGGAGGGATTGGGATTGTGACAGTCGAAACAATAGCTTATAAGTTATTAAGCAATAACGAAGAACTGAATAGCTTACTCGACAAACTACGAGGAAAGAAGTTTGGCCTTGGATTCAAACAAGGCATTTTTACTTACGATATCCCAGAACGACCTACGAACGCTTTGAGTAAGGAGCTTGCTCCATTTATGCGTATCTATCCAACTTATGAGAATGATGTTGAGTTTGCAGATGATAAAGCCATCTCGACTGAACACAGGATCACAATCAACTATTGGTGTTTAAATGCAAAGCAGTCTGAACAGATTGCTGAATTGATGGATAAGATTTTAGAGAGTAACGGCTTTGACCGTTACACAACAAATGAACTGCCAAGATATAGAGATAACGATATTGACTTACTAGTGAATGTAAGAAAGTATCGTTTTTTTGATTGGCAACTTGAAAAAAATTAAGAAACGAGGATTAATGAATGTCTAAAGTTAAATTTGGATTGCGTGGATTTGAATTTGGTGAAGTAACATCAGAAAACAAAGTCCCAACAACTATGAAATTGACTGGTATGAAATCTGCTAAGATTGATATCACGAACGAACTTGTAACAATTGCTGCTGATGATGGACCATACGTAGTGTTATCATCCGGTATAACAGGTACACAATTGGAAATCTCAGTGCTTGACTTGCCAACAGAAGCACGTAAAGTGTTGTACGGTATCGAAGTTAAAGACGGTATGGAAGTCTATAACAAAAACCTCACTCCTAAGGATGTGGCTTGCTGCTTCCGTACATCTACAGAAGATGGTAAGGCTATCTGGATCGGTCTCCTTAAAGGTAAATTCTCATTGCCTGGCATGGAAACTGAAACAAAAGACGGCTCTCCAGCACCTAAAGAAGACAGCGTAACAGGTAACTTTGTAGCGCGCGGTGATGACGAAAACGGTGATGTAATGATCATCGCTCGTGAAGATAATCCAGCGTTCAACTTGGAAAAATTCCGTGCTGCAGTCTTCCCAAAGTCGTAAGCGCCGCACCAGCTACGCCTGTAGGCGCAGGATAACAACTTTCTAAGCATGGAATGTATTTCCATGCTTTTTATTTTTATTTAAAGGAGTAGGAAATGTACACAATCAAGCTAAAAATCGGTGGAATTGATAAAGAATTTACCAAAGAATATATCAATGTGGAGGATAATCTCCTAGCAACTGAGCAAAACGTGCGACAATCAGCACTTATCCAAGACCCTAAAAAGGCGAATGATCCAAAAGAAAATCGCAAACTAAATGAAGCATATCTAAAAATGTTTGTTGATATGTTTGGCGGTCAGTTTAAAGTCGAAGATTTGAAGCAAGCAGATATCGCGATTTTAAAAACACTTGAAAAAATCTATCTCGCAGCGCTTGGAATTAAAGAAGAAGTGATCGAAGACCTTGAGGGTGAAGACGAAAAAAAGGGATAAGCCCAGAAGAAGCGCGTGATAATCTTTTAATCTGGTTTCAAGAGCTGATGCAACAAGGGTATACGATCCTTGAAATTAAACAGATGCGACTTTCTGACTTTGATTTAATGGTAAAAGCCTTTGAAACGAAGAAAGAAGAATCAGAAAAAGAGACGACTCTTGATAAAGCATTTCCGCTTCTATTTGGTTAGGGAAGGAGGATAAATGGCTAGTAATTTAGGCGAACTGGTAGCAACAGCATCGCTGGACATCCAACCATTCGTAGGAACGACTAAACAACTAAGTATGTATATGCGTGGTCTTGATAAGTCTTTATCTGCGATGGAAAAATCCTTTAAGAACGCTGGTAAGGGTGCTAAGAACATCGCAGGAATGAAAACCGTGTTAGGTGAAACTGCGAATAGTATTAAAGCCTATGAAAACCTATTAAAAGATCAAACTGCCCACTACAACAATCTAAAATCTGAAATTGGTGATCTAAGCAAAGCAAGTTCGAAGAATAAGGAAGACTTGCTTGGCGCACGTAATGCGATGTTGCAGACTGCTACCACTTTATCCGATTTGAGGGGGCGATATGCTGACCTCACTAAAGAAATTAATATCCAGTCCAGCAAATGGACACAAGTTGGTGATAGCTTGCATTCATTCGGATCGAAGATGCAGGGCATTGGCAAGAATATGCAAAGTGTTGGATCGACACTCACGAAAGGTCTGACTGTACCATTGCTTGCTGGCGCTGGTGTAGCGGTTAAGGCTGCGATTGATTATGAGAGTGCGTTTGCGGGTGTAAATCTTTGCCCTCTCTAATAGTAATATTAGAGTAATTAAATCGAGCAAAAACGGTAAAAGCTAAGTCATAAAGATATGCTAATACCGTGCTAACTTATCAGATTACGAGAGGTTGATAAGTAGTGTAGAGCGTAGGAAGTGAATAAATATAATCTTCCCACGAGTGTTCGACAGCCTTTTACAAAAGGTTGAAAATGTACGCCGAACTTATGGGAAACTATAAGAAGTAAAGGATAAAAAGCCTTTATGATAACAAAATTGAAAGAAAACAGTGGACGGAACACCACAACAATTTGCACGATTATCTAACAGCATCCGCGAAATGGCTAGAGAGATGCCATCCAGTGCGGTTGAGATCGCAAATGTAGCAGAAGCTGCAGGACAATTAGGTGTACCTATTGGCGCGATCAAAGACTTTTCGAAAACCATGATCAATTTGGGAGTGTCTACTAACTTAAGCTCCGAAGAGGCTGCATCGTCAATTGCAAAAATCGGTAACATCATGCAAGTGTCTGGCAAGGACCTCGGTACCTGGTCTGGGCATTTTGGATCTGCCGTGGTGGATTTGGGTAAGTATGGTTGCCCAGTTACTAAGAAATTAGTAGCTTAAAATAACGGCCAAAATCGGTGAAAACTAAGTCTAATGATAAGTTAATACCGAGGTAAATTGAGTGATTAAAAAAACTCAATCACCGTAGAGCATAGGAAGTGAACCTATGCTTTTTGTTTAGTCAAAAAGTGTAGAATATAATCTTCCCACGAGTGGCCGTCACCTTAACAAGTAATGTTGAAGGTGAAAATATATGCCGAACTCATAGGAAACTATGAGAAACAGAGGATAAAAAACCTTTGTGATAACAAATGAACCATTTTGCCACGACAGAACGTGATATCGTTGAAATGACCAATCGTCTTGCAGCAGGCGGTAAACTTGCTGGTCTGACCACACCCAGAAATTCTTAGGTCTTGCTACTGCTATGAGTAGCGTAGGGATTGAAGCAGAAGCGGGTAAACAATTCTGCCCGTCTACTTGGAAACAAGTAGCATAAAAAATTAAGTGAATTCATGGAAAATCTAAGGTGTAACAAACACTATGACAATCATGAGCCAAGCCTGTACGGAAACGACAGGAAGGTGCAACGACTAGATAAAGTAATCTAAACAAAAAGCAATCTTTTAGTAGGTTGCTTTTTGCATGACGAAAATATCCACGAGCGCTTAACACCTTAACGAATAAAGTCGAAGGTGATGATATAGTCTGAACTTATAGGAAACTATGAGAAGTTAGGATAAAGAGCCCTAACGATAACATAATTGGGAACTGCGATGAACCAGACCCTTACTGGTATTGGTAAGGCAGTGTCTGGTGTAGGTAAGGGCGAAAGCTAAACTAGAAGTCATCGCACAGACTGCAGGAATGACTGCAGAACAATTTCTCTACTGCTTGGAAACAGAAACCAGCGGAAGCCTTACAATCATTTATTAAAGGTTTACAACGTGCGCACGATGAAGGCAAGAACATGGATGGTATCCTTGATGAACTTTAGAATGACAGGTATTCGTCAAGGGAATATGCTGAAATCTCTTGCTTCTGCATCAGACAAGATGAGCGAGGCAGTTAGTCGCTCTAATACTCGCTTGGAAAGAAAAACAATGCTCTTACTAACGAAGCTAACAAACGCTACGAGACAACAGAATCACAACTTAAAATCTTTTAAAAACAAACTTACTGATATTGCTATTGAATTCGGTGGACCACTCTTAAAAGCGTTGAATAGCGGTTTTGGATGCTGCGAAACCGTGGCTACAAACGTTATCAGACATGGCTAAGAAAATTTAGTGAGATGTCAACAGAGCAACAACAAAGCATCATCAAATGGGGTGCTATGGCTGCTGCAATCGGGTCCAGCTTTGAAATTGTTTGGCAGTGGCGCAAGTGTCATTGGTGGGTTTGCTAAAGGATTAGGAACGATTGCCAAGGGTATCGGTAAATTTAGCGGTACGCTCAAAAACCATATCGAAACGGCGGTGGATTTATCAACGGTCTGAAAACAGATGGCCACTGGTATGACTGCCACTGGAACTGCTGCAGAGAGTGCGGCTGCAAGTACAGGATTGTGGAGTACAGCAGTTGGGTTGTTAGGTAGTGCCAGTGACCTGGGGCGTGCTTTTAGGCGGTGCTGCATTGGTAGGCATCGGCATTATCGCCCATAATATTGCAGAAGCAAACGAGCGCACTCAAACGTGGGGCACAAGCGTAAGCAAGCTACAAGATCAAGAGCTAACGCAATTAAAAATCTAAAGTCGATGAAGTACATCAAGCTACCATCAGCTTTGGTAAAGGTGGAGCGCAAGCCGTTGAAAATGTACGTAAGCGTGCAAGGATTGCTGACGATATTCAAAAAGCGATCGACAAAGACCTTGAGAAAGACATTGAAAGGTCTTGAGAAAAATTGGCGCTGATGAAATCTATCCAGAAACGCGCTGTCTCACAAGCAGAACAGCAAAAAAAAACATCCAGTCGATGACAGATGAGATTGTACAGATTTATCAAAACGCATCTGATCAAACAGCAGCAAAGATCACTCGTGAAGAACAAGCGCTTATCTACGATTATGAGAATCAATTTCATTGATAAACAATTATCACTACAGAAATATTCTGCCGATGAACGCACTGCGATTGTAAAAAGCCATGAATGGTCAAATTAGTGATCTGAAATGAAACTCAACTACGCAAAGGTACAGGGAGTTGTAGCTAAATGGCTCAAAGAGGAACAGAAGCTCTATGATGAGCAAGTAACTGCACTGAAAGATGCTCACGAAAAAGGGGATTTATAGCCAATCTGAATACAACAAAGAAATTGGAAAAGATTGAAATTCCCAACACAAGGCTAAAGATGGAAGCGTTCGGCCGTGAGTATGCTGCATTACAAAAAGAAATGGAGTGAAAAAGTTCCACTCAATTTTGGTAACGATGAACAACGTAAGATGTACTTTTGACCAGATGCGCAAGGACTGGGCAGAACTGGGACTTGATTACGATAAATTAATGTCCAAGGCAGATCAATTTGCTGACATCGTAGGTCGTTCATCTGGTATGGTTGCTAAAAGCGTGCAAAATATGTCGCAGGAAACCAAAGATGCAAATCTTTTGTGGAATGGACTGGTATTTGATCCTAAGACTGGACAAGTCAAAGACTAACGCACAAGAGGAAGTAACCAAAGCGCTCCAAGCTGAAAATGGCTGGGAGAATATGCAGTTCATCCTCAAGCACGCAAACCTTGAAACCAATGCTAAGATGACAATCGGACAAGCATTGGTTGAAGTTGGCAAGTGGGATAGCTTAACCCCACAAGAGAAAGAGCTGGTCGTAGGTAACAATCAAGGTATGAAAGCCGTCCTTGATAGCAAGACATTGCTGGAACAGTACAATGCAATGCCAGCAGAAGTCAAAGAACTCTTGATGAAGAATACTGACTTTTCTATCATCTGGTGAACGTGCCACAGCGATCATTGAACGCTGGAACACACTGACACCAGAGCAGAAAGAACTGATCTTGAAAAAGGATGCTGCGAGCGACAAAGGCTGAACGTGTCAGACTAGCAGTTGATTCACTTACTGGTATGGCCCACGTAGTTAATTTAGATGCAGAAGATAAGACGAAGAGCGCTATCGCTAGTGCAATGTCTAGCATCTTAACACTACCAACTGACCATAAGACGGACTTGATCGCAACCCCAGACGGGTGTAACGCTTGGGAACTAACCAAGCGATGGGCGCTTTGGGATTGTACAACGGATTTGCAGTACCGACTAAGCCGATTTGACAGTTGATCCCAAGCAATGCGACAAGTGGCGCGCAACAAGCTATCAATAAACAGCAAGAATGGAATAATACACCTAGTCCCAGTTAAACCACAACTTGGCGATCCAACTGGTGCGATCACTGCTGCACGACAAGCAATAAGCACTCAAAATGCTTGGAATGCGACACCGTCACCTACAAAAGATAATCACCGCGGACGCTTCAGGAGCACAGATCGGAGCCCATGGTTGCTAAAGGCGCGATCATGTCCATTCCAACATCATGGACAACCGTCATTACAACAATCCATAGGGAAGTCAAAGGACACGCTAAAAGGTACGAGATTTCCACGAAGGGTGGACTTGCAATGGTCAATGACCAACGAGGTACGCTCTACAAAGGAAATGGTCACCCTGCCAACTGGTGAATCATTTTATCCCAGAAGGTCGTAACGTGATCCTTGATCTTCCAAAGAGGTTCGAAAGTCTTGCGAGCTGGTTTGACTAAAAAAACTTTATGCGTGAATTAGGTATACCGAACTTTGCAGATGGTGTAGGTTGGAAACATTCGGAAGTAGCGAACATTACACAGCGAATCAAGAATGTTAATGAATGGAAACGGAATAATGAACAACGTGACCTTGTACCGTTTATCCAAGAGTTGATTGATCAGGTAAAACGTGGTAACAATCGTGACGAACGACCAAACCAAAATTATACATTGAATGTGCATGGAAATAGCACTGGTCAAGATTTGACACCAGAATTTATGAAGCGCTTAATGCGCGAACTAGCATACTATACTAATCAGGAAGGAAGGGGATTAGCTTGACGACATTTACTTTTCAATGGCAAAGAAAGAATACTGAATTCGGTCTACGAGTGGCAGAAGGCAAGAAGATCACTACTTCCAGTCTTGATGTAGAGCGCGTGACAGTGGCAGGAAGAGACGGTGACTTACTAATCAGTAATAACCGTCTTAGTTCTGCTGAATTGAGCTTTCCCGTAAATTTTGTAAAAGAAAAGGGTTTGATCGCTACTGAGGTTTATAAAAATTTCTGAATGGTTCAATGTAGCTGGATACAAGGATTTAACAATCTCTTACGATCCAGATTTTATATATCGTGCTGCATACCTTGAGACATTTAGTATTGAGGAAACCATGAGGCAGTTTGGCAAAACAACCATTAATTTTGTATGCTATCCAGTCAAATTTTACAAGCAAGGCCGTACAACGCAGAAACTAATGAATGGTGCTACACGTGAATGGTCATGGGCAATGTTAAACGCAAAAACCAATCATCACGCTAGTTGGATCGGGTGACTGTACACTTACTATCAATGGTCGCAAGACTAAAGTTACAGGGCTGTGCAAGGCAAAATCACACTGGATATGCAAGCCAACCAAGTATTTAAGGATAACTTGCCAGCGTGGGATAAGGTAGTAAGAAGCTCACAATTCCAGATGCCGTACCTTGACTATGGTCGTAACTTGATTTCGTGGGACGGTAACTTTGAAGTGTTTACAATCCCGAACTGGGGGGGTTAAGCTATGAGGCCTATTTTTATTTAATAAAAATGAGACGGCTTTCGACACTTACGGTCTGGGTGAGCTTAACGTGACCAAGGGAACAGTCACACGGGAACGAAACGGAAATTATACGTTATACGCTGAGATTCCCGTGAATGATCCAGCAACAGCGACTCTTGAGAAAGAAATGAAGCTGAAAGCTGACGCTGGACTGCGTACCAAGAACCAGACATTTGAAATCTCGCGGATTGTTAAAGATAGCAGTAACATCGCTAAAATTTACGGTCAACATATCAGTCATAAGCTGGAATACATGGGAGCTAGTGAATGGCAGGGCCCTTTAGTGGTTCTGCCTTTACTGCTCTCGCAATCTGGCACAATGCAACGATTGGTGATCTACGTTTTGATGTTTGGTCTGATATCCAGACGACTGGCAAGGGTGTGTTTGACATCTCGAAAATGGAGAACGCACGGCAAGCCCTTGGTGGTGTTGAGGGGTCTATCCTTGATATCTACGGTGGGGAATACGAGTTTGACAATATGACCGTGCGATTGCATAAGCAGTTAGGTCGTACTGCTCCAACTGTATTAGAGTATGGCAGGAAATATCCTATCTGCTGAATCAGACGAAACGATTGAGAGCTCATATACTAGCGTGTTACCGTTTGCTACTTATACACCGGACAAACCAGAGGGCGACACTAGCGATAGTCAGCCCAGATCCCTATTACAGTTACAATCCCAGAGGATTATGTAGACAGTAAATACAAGGACTCTATACGCACATCGCAGAATTAAAGTCGTAGACTTTCTAGCGAATTTAAGAGTGATGGGAAGAATAAGGATATTCCCAACAGTTGAGAAACTGCGTAAAGATGGCCACTGATTACATGGACCGCAATGCAAATTGGGAAACCTAAGTTCAATATCAAAGATCGAGTATGCAGACCTAGCTACAAACGCTAGACTATGCAGATCGAGGCTGGATCGAAGAAGTTGAATTATGCGATATTGTACCCGTCTATTATCCACAGATTGGGCTGACCGATGAAACTTTGAAAATAACGACGATCACTTATGACTTTTGTAAACGAGCGAAATGAGAGCGTAGAATTTGGTGATATTGGAACGAATGTCAGTGCGACAATGCAGAGTGGTCTTGCAGGGACAGGGTTGATGATATTGCTAAAGCCCAGCAAAATTTTGAGAATAGTTTGCCAGATTATCTCTTAAATGCTCAAGGTAACAAGGTTTGGTATAACAAACCAGATGATAAAGAACATAAAGATCGGTGACATCTGGTTTGAGAAGAACGGTATCTATGACCGTATGTACGTTTGGAATGGTGAGATGTGGGAGAAGCGCATTGATACCGAGGATATCGATAAGGTCAAGAAAGAGGTTGGTAAAGCAATTAGAACAAGCCAAGCAATTGACAGCTATTGACATTGCCAAAGGCTGACGCGAAAAGCTCAAGAGGCACTGGCCAAGGCTGGTGCAATTCCCAGACACGCCCACACTATCTGAGCAGATCAAACAGCAGATCTTATCAAGTCCAGACTTAAACCGCAAGGTGACAGAAACGTTCAATCAGACCGATAGCGGGGTTATCTATAATAAGATATACCAAAATATCAGTCGAGAATTTACAGATAAAACTACTGGTGATGGTTTAGCAGAAGCGGCAGGACAGTTAAGCCAGAGCATCACTCAATTATCTGACGAATTTACAAAGCAAACAGTCGAATTTAACAAGCTCACGGAATCGAACAAGCTCTACGAGCGAATTTTGGGCACGTCTGAAACAGACGCACCAGATAGGCTTTCAAGGCTGGTTATGTCCAGTGATATCTTTCAGACAGAGGTTGGAAAGTACGTTACAGATGATAACAACTTGATTGTTAATTCTATGTCTATGTCAACGAATACGCTTGTCAGGGAATAACAATCCAAATGCAAGCGTATCTGTTAGTGATGGCATTTTTACAATCAAGGCGCAGGGTCTTACTGGTTATAACTGGACAGGGTTCACGTTGCCGATTTACGTCAAGAAAAATTTATCACGGTGAAACATATACACTAGGTTTTAAAGTACCGTATTAGAGAATATCCAGACGTTTCTTTTTGCCTTTTAACATCAAAAACCACAGGGCTAAACAAAAACACTTACATGGGCAAACGTCGGTGAGAACAGACCACCACTTTGACGAATGGCAAGAGTTCCAGAAAACTTTTACCATGCAAGAAGATTTCTTGTTCGGCGAAGATAAAAACTATCCATTTTATATCTTCCTTGCTAAGAATGGCTGGATAGAGTTCAAAGAGCCTATACTTGTGCGTGGTTCGCGCACAGGTCCTTACAAACCGAGCCAGTTTGACGACGCGTTCGCTGAAACAAAAGCAGTACGCACACAAATGACCCAACTTGCTGGATCATGGGCCGTGAAGAATCTCAATAGCAATGGCGATGTACTCAACTCTATTAACCTACTAGCTAACGGCACGAATCGAATTGATGGACGGTTAACGCATATCACTGGCCAGACCGTGATAGATGAAGCCGTTATCGATTCCGCAAATCTAAAAAAAGTTTCAGCTAGCAAATATCGGGTGGTGAGGCTGACTTTGCTAAAATCAACGTTGTCAACTTCGATGCTAAGAATGTGACATCTGGGACGCTACAAGGGCTTGTCTTCCGCGGTGGTCGGATCGAGGCTCTTAACGGCAAGATGTATATTGACCTGCAAAACGGGCAATACAACGTACTAAATGACGAAGCCACAATCAGACGAATCGAAGGCACTAGCTCGTCTCAATTTATCAAGCTGATGAAGAGTGGATTTGTTGCCGAGCGAGTACGGGATCCTAATGCTGCGATGATGGTTTTCGGGACGAACCATGATAAAACCGAAAAGCACGAAAACGAGACTTTCGCTGGAATCCGTGTCTGGTCTGGTAAAGGAAACGGCACGGAAGAAAGTCTTACTGAATTCGTGGGTGACCGTGTACTGATCTACAATAACGGTCGATACCGCAGTCCTTGGAACTTCCACGGGAATACAAATGACGGGAATGCCTATTTGATACCGATGAACCAAAATAATGTTAAGCACTACATCGGCCGTGGTGACTTCTTCCTTGAGGGCGTCTATGCACACCATTTTTATATGAGTGGAGGGGTTGATATCAAACAGTATTTATGGGATCTCTTGACTTGTTTTGGTATTATGAAGCGTTATGGACAGATTAACGGATTCGCTGGTGGACACGTACAAGGTGTGCTTGATAAATATGGATTTAGATAAGAGAGGTAATCAATGGACGCAGTAAATAAATTTGTGAGTGAGATCTCACGTAAACTCGCTGACACAATCGTAGAGGCTACCAATTATAAGGTGTTATACGAAGAGGCTGAAGCAGAGTGCAAGCAAGCCAACGACTTACTAGCTAAGTTTAACAAGGTTTTAGACAGCGACCCAGCGCTCAAAGAACTTTTCGATGAAACAGCTCAAAAATTAGAAGAACAAAAGGACTAAAACTATATGGAATTTAAAATCACTAACAAATACTTGCAAGAAGAAGGACGTACCTTTGTATCAATCCGCTCGGCCAACCCTTACACAGCCTTTGAGCGTGTACTGATCGGGGACCGTACTAACGAATCGGACGAAGCGTTAATCCAAGCCGTCCTTGGCCAAGTTGTGACCGAATTAAACCCAGTCGAAGGTGTTAAGAAGTTGCAAGAGGATTTATACACGCAATCGCAAGAGTACGAGGCGAAGCTGGCCAAGAAAGACGAAGAGATCCAAAAGGTAAAAGACGTGGCAGAATGGAGCGTACTCGCCCGTGTGACTGACGTTGACCACCCACTGGATCCTACAGTCTTTAAACGTGGCCTTGAGCTGGTAGACCTTGGTAAAGTCGGGGAAACTTACCCGGCACAAGCGATCTTCGCAATTGAGGACCCGAACCACGTTGAGAAATACAGCGAAGGCAAGCGCGTGATGGTCCAAGTAAACCAATCATTTACATATCAAGGCGAAACTCTTGACCAGCTCGCAAGCCTTGAGCAGAACGGCAAACTTGCGATCTGGAAATGGACTGAACCAAAAGCTGAGCTTGAAACTCAACCCGTCCAGTAAGCGAGTAGCTTGATAGGGGGGAGGGTGATTAATGGATCAAAAACCAGACGGAATTTTTGGGATTATTGAAATAGTCCGTGATTTCTACGATCACGGGATTGATGAACACATGATCGTGTTTGCCTTGATGGTTGTTGTTGCTTTGGATATCGTTTTAGGGGTATCCAGAGCGTGGGCTTATCATGAGTTTTCAAGCCGAAAATGGCGGAAAGGGCTAGTCAGTCATACAGCTATGATTTAATTGTTGCAGTTGGCTATCCGTTCGCGTTATACATGAATCTTGGACCCGTGATCGATACCTTTATCGTTGCGATGATGGCAGCATACGGCTCAAGTATTTTGGCCAGTCTTTCGGCGCTGGGGGTAGAAATTCCCGGCCTCGATCACTTTATTAAGCAAAATATCGATCATGAAAAATTTCAACTCAAGGACGGCTTGAAAGAGCCTAAAAAAATGATAAATAAGAAAGAGGACAAATAGCATGAATCAAATCACAAGCATTATCACATCATCAGCAATGAGCATTTTAGTGGTATTAACAGGGATCGTGGTACAAGCGATCAAGAAATACTTACTAATGCGCGGTGGTAAGAAAGCAATCGAGATCGTCGAGATCTTGGCAAAGAACGCGGTCAACGCTACAGAGCAAGTTGCGGATAAGCTGGATATCCACGGCAAGGATAAGCTAGAGCACGCTAAAACTAGCTTGATCGAGGGTCTTGAGTCGCAAAATATCCATTTAACAAATCAAGAACTCAATACCTTTATTGAAGCAGCGGTAAAACGCGCTAACGAAGAATGGAAGAAATAGAGAGGTTTTATCATGAGTAGAATTGAATCAAGTATTGCCCGTATGCGCCACTTGCAAGCTATCCCTGTACATTACGATATGGGCGACCGCTACGGAAACGATGCTGACGGTGACGGACGCATTGAATTTGACTGTTCATCTGCAGTCAGCTACGCACTCGAAATCAGCCTAAATAACAACACAGAAACACTACAACAAGCATTGCCTGCCATTGGATATGCTAAAGTCTTCGACGCAGTAGACGGCACGTTTGACGCTAAATATGGCGATGTGGTCATCTGGGCACCTCGTGACGGATCAAGCTCGCTTGGATCGTTTGGCCATGTGCTCATCATGACAAGCGACAGTACAGCCATCCACTGTAACTACGGCATGGATGGAGTGACCGAAAATGACTACAACTACATCTGGGATCTCAACGGTCGTCCTCGTGAAATCGTATTCCGTGAGAGTGGGACACCACTCCCAGCACCAACACAAAGCGAATTTGACCGTGAGCTAGATGTCAACACACGTTTGGCTAAGTCAGACAAGCCTTACTACGAGGGCACTCTTACCACTGACTATTATGTAGAGGCTGGCCCTCGCATTGATAGCCAAGACAAGGAATTTCTCCCAGCAGGCACACGAGTGCGTGTTTACGAGAAGCTCAACGGCTGGTCACGGATTAACCATCCAGACAGTGCCCAATGGGTAGAAGATAAGTATTTAGACGACTGTACAGATATGTAAGATTCCCCTCCCATTTCGGGAGGGCTTTTTTTGTTGCTGTTATAACGGCAATTTTTAGGATTGTCTATTATAACGGAAATTATAGCACTATTTACTTGAATAAAATAACCGATAATGCTATAATAATTGTACACGGATTTTAAACAATCTACTGAATAACCAAGTGTAGATAGGGTGACACCTTGCTTGGATTGTATACATAATTCCCGTTACGCTCTCCGTGAGATATTGCGGAGAGATAAGTAATTCTCTTTTGAGTAATCGAAAGAGGTCATGAAGTGTAAGAAGATTGAGGGTGTATGCAGTATAGAGGTTGTGCGTAATTAGACCATTATCAGACGGTGGCGGTGACAATAGACGCTTTCGGTGAAAGAATAATCTGGGTAGGCCTTGCGTAGCAGTAAGAACCGAACCAGAAATGCTAAAATAAACCGTTTTGCACTTGAGGTCGAGGGATCGGCCAATAACACCAAAGATAAGTACAAGTAGCCCAAAATGTGCAGACGATATATTGGAATATATTAATGCTTAAAACATATTTCTGAATGTCGGGTGAAAGTTGGACGTAACCAGTCGTGCCTAGTCATTTAATCGCTACGGAAGTTACAGGGTCGCTCCTTGTAGCTCAGACCGTGGTAGGCTATCGGTCAATAAATTGCGTACAATCGAAGTAGAGCGAAGGCTCATTTAGTTGATTGTTTAAAGTTCGTGTCCTTGCGTTTTGCAAGGTTTTTCTTTTTTTTAAAGTGAATAAGCGTAATTGTTGGGATTGTCTATTGTAACGGAAAATCTTAAAAAAAGGGGGCAAAAAGGGGGCAAAAGGTGTAAACTTTTATATTTTTATGATAAAAAAAATATATGTAGTTCATTCCTTATTTATGCCTATTTTATAGGGTTTTTGTCTTATTTCTTCCTATATAATATACTTAAAATAGAATACCGTGGATTGGAATCTTTCTACAACTTGAAAAAATAATCTAGTTTACTAGACTAGAAAGATCCTTGAGCTTTCTCAAGGATCTTTTTTTGCGATTGGGGTAAACAAAAATGAGGCTGGGACAAAAGTCCTGGCCTCTCAATTATTTTTGGATTGTCGAGCAAGATGCAGTGGTTGAGTGGGCTCTACTACGCTGATTTCATCAGCTTTTACAGCCCTACTCAACTGTGCGGAGGTGGGACGACGAAATCGAATTCTAACGAATTACCGATTTCTGTTCCACTCTCATCGTCTTATTAGAACAAGCCTTTGATTTTGTCCAAGGCACCGCTGACCATTTCATTTCCAGATACAAGCCCTTTAGCTTGTTCAAGGTAGTCACCGAGGTTGTCTTTGTTGTCATCAACAAATTTCTTTGCAGCATCGAAATCTTTCTTTTCGATCATTTCTTTCACTTGGTTAAATAAGTCCAATGGATTCATGTTAGGGTCTCCTAAAATATAAGTTGTGAAGTCAGGCTCGCGCCTTTTTCTCATCTATTTAATCATTTTTTTAGAGGTTTGACAACTAAAACGACTTAATGAAAAACCGTACAAACGGCCTCTGGAACATAGAAGTCGTCGGATAGAAGGGCCAATTTTCCGCTAGCAGAATCTCGTTTGAAGACGGTGGCATTCGGTGAATCTTGATGGGCTGCGATCAAATAGTTTTGATCTGGACTAATAGTGAAATCACGTGGATTGAGCCCTTGGCTTGGAACAATTTCAATGAGTTCTAAGCTGCCATCTGCTACAACTTTAAATACAGCGATAGAATTGTGAGCACGGTTAGATGCATAAAGGAATTTTCCATCGGCTGAGAGCTTGATAGCTGATGCCCATTTTTGTCCATCGTAGTCTGATGGAAGTGTGGAAACGGTTTGGAAGTGTTCGAATTCACCCATACCGTCATAAAAGAGTACATCGATCGTAGCATTTAATTCATTGATGAGATAGGCAGTCTTATAGTGGGGATGAAAGACAAGGTGACGAGGGCCTGCACCTGGAGCAGTTTGGTACTGATTGATCAGGGTTAGGTTTCCTTCCTTACTGACATCATAGACATGCAAACTGTCTGTTCCTAGGTCACATGTGATCAAGTACTGATCTGGCGTAAGGTCTGCATAGTGGGTATGTGGACTTGCTTGATTGGCATGAGGACCACTACCTTGGTGGGTGTCTTGATCGACAAAGGACAAACGCCCATCTGCCTCTACCTTATATACGAGAACTTGCCCTTTGTGATAGTTGGCTCCATAGACCAGTTGACGGTTATTATCGACAGATACATAGCAGAGTGGAGCCCCTTCTTCAACGACGTGATTGAGCGGCTGAAAATCAGCTGTAAAACTAGCGACTCCTCCTTTTCCCTCTTCAGCTCCGACACTATAGAGATTGCCTTTTTCAGAAAAAGCGATATAGGTTGGATTGGGTTCAGCTGTCACTAGTTCAAGATGGCTCAATGCTCCTGTTTCAGGGTCAAATTGTGCCTTGTAAATTCCTTTGGATTCTTTTTTGGTATAGGTACCGAAATAAATTGTTTGAGACATAGGTCACCTCGTAAGATTTGTTAGGTTTATTATATCAAAGGTCCTATTGGAAGGCAATTGCTAGTTGAAAAGGCGAGGGGCTTTCTTTCTTATTTTGCTAGTTTTTTCGTAACTTCACGCTCAAAAAATGCTAAAATAGAAACAGATTGAAATGAAAAGGAGTTCTCTGTGGATAATAAAGAAAAACAGTTTAGTATGTCCTGGTTTTTTAGATGGTTTTTAGATAACAAGGCCATTACTGTATTTTTAGTTACCTTGCTCTTGGGCTTGAATCTTTTGGTCCTGAGTAAAATCACCTTTATTTTTATTCCTATTTTTGAGTTTGCAGGAGCAGTCATGCTGCCTGTCATTATTTCTGGTTTGCTCTATTACCTGCTCAACCCCATTGTTGACTTTCTTGAAAGAAAAGGACTTAAGCGGATTTTTGCGATTTCCTTAGTCTTTCTTGATTGCAGTGCTTTTAATCTGGGGTCTAGCTGTAGTGATTCCAGCTGTCCAACGACAAGTGGTGAGTTTCTTTCATAACCTGCCAACTTATTTGGAGAAGGCCAATGCAACCATCGACGATTTTCTAGACTATCGCGTCTCCTCAGATATCAAACCTCAGTTAGATGAGATCACCAAGGAGTTGTCTGCAAACATTACTTCTTGGGCTAGTTCGATCTCTGGGCGGGCTGTCAATTGGGTCAGCAACTTGATCGGAGTGGCTTCGCAAGTCATTGTTGCCTTGATCATCATGCCTTTTATTGTCTTTTATCTTCTTCGAGATGGAAAAAATTTAAAGGGCCACATTGTTCGCTTCTTACCGACTAAGATTCGTAAATCGGCTGAACAAGTTCTCTCAGATGTCAACACCCAACTTTCCAACTACGTTCGAGGGCAAATTACGGTAGCCATTGTCGTCGCTATTATGTTCCTCATCTTCTTTAAGATCATTGGCTTACGTTATGCGGTGACACTGGGGATCTCTGCGGGGATCTTGAATTTAATCCCTTACTTGGGTAGTTTCTTAGCTATGTTACCTGCTTTAGTCTTAGGCTTGGTTGCAGGACCAGAGATGTTTATCAAGGTCTTGATTGTATTTGCAGTGGAGCAAACCATTGAAGGACGTTTCGTATCACCTTTGGTTTTGGGAAGTCAGTTAAATATCCATCCGATTACCATTTTATTTGTGCTCTTGACGTCAGGATCTATGTTTGGAATTTGGGGAGTTTTCCTTGGAATTCCAGTCTATGCATCTGCTAAGGTTGTTATCGGAGCTATCTTTGAATGGTATAAGGTCGTTAGTGGCTTGTATGAAGAACACAATGAAGTAGAAGAGGAAACACATAGTGAGTCATAGTCAACAAATGGTAGAGGCTCTTGATCAGCAAGAGCTAGAAGAAGCAGAAGTTCAATTTCAACAGGCCTTGTTAGAAGATAGTGAAGCGCAATTATTGGATTTGGGTCAATATCTTGAAAGTATCGGTTTTTACCCTCAGGCAAAAGAGGTTTATGAACAGATTGCAGAAACCTATCCAGAAGTATATCTGAGTTTGGCAACCATCCTTGCGGAGGAGGGGCAAACGGAAGAGGCCTTTGCTTATTTAGAAGAAATTGGCCCTGAGTCTAACTGGTATGTAGCCAGTCTCTTGGTCAAGGCAGATCTCTATCAGCTGGAAGGTCTCGCAGATGTGGCGCGTGAAAAATTAGTTGAAGCAGCCAGTCTGTCGGATGATCCGATCATTCAATTAGGGTTAGCTGAAATTGATCTGGAATTAGAACGCTACCAAGAGGCTATCCAAGAGTATGCCCAGTTGGACAATCGGGAGATTTTGGAAGCGACGGGGATTTCTACCTATCAACGGATTGGTTTTGCCTATGCCAATCTTGGTAAGTTTGAAGCAGCTGTGCCCTTCTTAGAGAAAGCTCTGGAGATTGAGTTTGATGACCAGATTGCCTACGAATTGGCGACCTTATTGTCGGATCAAGAAGAATACCAAAAAGCTCTGATCTACTACAAACAAATTGACACTTTGTCGCCTGATTTTGAAGGCTATGAGTACGGGTATGCCTTGGCCTTACAGGCAGAAAATGACCGTGAAAAAGCGCTTGAAATCGCCAAACAAGGGATTGAGAAGAATCCATTTGACGCACAGTTGAAGCTCCTTGCCTCTCAGCTTTCTTATGAGCTCCACCAGCCTGAACAGGCAGAAACTTATCTGTTGGAAGCTAAAGAAGTGGCAGATGATCTCGAAGAGATTGCTCTTCGCCTCACTACCCTTTATTTAGAACAGGAGCGTTTTGACGAAGTCTTAGATTGGCAAAATGAAGAAGTCGAAACGGTTGTCACCCGTTGGAACATTGCCCGTGCTTTGGCTGCCTTAGAGAAAACAGAAGAAGCCGTATCAGCCTACCAAGAGCTCTATGAGGATTTGAAGGACAATCCAGAATTCCTCGAAACCTATGTTTATCTGTTGCGTGAAGCTGGCGATGTGACAAGGGCGCGTGAAGTAGCCAACCAGTATTTGGCGATCGTACCAGACGATGTGCAGATGCAAACCATCTATGATAGCCTCTAATAAAACCATATCGTGAAGTTTCGGAACAGTTTGTGGTATACTGGTAGAAGATAGAATGAGGAGAGAAAAACATGGAACCAGTGAAACTTTTTTTCAATACAATACCTTGGGTGCCCTAATGGCGGGTCTGTACGGGGGTTCATTTACGATTGGAGAACTCTTGGAACATGGGGATCTAGGAGTTGGAACGCTTGATTCTATTGATGGAGAGTTGATCGTATTAGATGGAAAGGCTTATCAGGCTAAGGGATCAGGCGACCATCCTGAAATTGTCGAAGTTTCTCCGGATGCCAAGGTTCCTTATGCAGCAGTTGTTCCTCACCAAGCAGAAGTGATTTTCCGTCAACGCTTTGAAATGACGGACGAGGAATTGGAAGCTCGTATTGAGTCTTATTACGATGGCGAAAATCTTTTTCGCTCCATTAAGATTCGTGGTGACTTTGTCAAGATGCATGTCCGTATGATTCCAAAATCAACACCAGAGATGAAGTTTGCAGAGGTTGCAACCCATCAGCCAGAGTATACACGGGAAAATGTCACAGGGACCATCGTCGGCTTTTGGACACCAGAAATTTTCCATGGCGTGAGTGTGGCAGGATACCATTTGCACTTTATTTCAGATGACCACACCTTTGGTGGCCATGTGATGGATTTTGTCATCTCAGAAGGGATTGTAGAGGTGGGGGCTATCGATCAGCTGGATCAACGTTTCCCAGTCCAAGACCGTCAGTACCTCTTTGCCAAATTTAATGTCGATGAGGTCAAAGAAGACATCCATAAAGCAGAATAAAAAGAGGCTGGGACAAAAGTCCTAGCCTCTCAATTATTTTTGGATTGTCGAGCAAGACGCAGTGGTTGAGTGGGCTCTACTACGCTGATTTCATCAGCTTTTACAGCCCTACTCAACTGTGCGGAGGTGGGACGACGAAATCGAATTCTAACGAATTACCGATTTCTGTCCCACTCTCTTTTATTTTTGAAATCAGTCTGTTAGTTTCATGGCTTTGATTTTTTCTTCTTCTGGTGTGACCCGCAGAGTCTTCTGGCCGGTGTAGGTGACAAAACCGGGTTTTCCACCAGTTGGTTTATTGAGTTTCTTGGCTTCGATCATATCTACTTGGACCAAGTTTGAGAGACGGGCCTTGGAATAGTAGGCGGCCAACTCTGCAGCATCGGTCTTCACTTCATCCGATGGATTTAGATTTCCTGTAATGACGACGTGGCTTCCCGGAATATCCTTGGCATGGAACCAGAGTTCATCTTTCTTAGCGATCTTAAAGGTTAATTCATCGTTTTGCAGATTATTGCGACCCACTAAAATGATAGTCTTTCCATCACTCGCCAGGTATTTCTCAGGTTTTTTCCGTTTATGAATTTTTTCACGGTTGCGCCGTTTGATAAAGCCGGTCTGGATTAGCTCTTCTCGAATTTCTGCCACCTCAGCCAGGCTCGCTTGAGAAAGGGCTGTTTCAACCGTTTCAAGATAAGAAATGGTTTCCTTGGTTTCTTGAATGAGGATGGTCAAATGTTTGACGGCTTCTTTTAACTTCTGGTAGCGTTTAAAGTAGCGTTGGGCATTTTGGTTGGGGGTCAGGGCCTTGTTGAGTTGGATGGTAATGGGCTCGTTGGTATAGTAATTATCCAAAACAACCTGGTCTTGGTCGTTTGGTACCTGATGGAGGAAGGTTGTCAGCAATTCTCCTTTTTGTCGGAATTCTTCCGCATTGTCGGTTGCCGCTAACTCAGCTTCTTGTTTGGCTAATTTTTTTCCGGTTCTTTTCAAGATCGTTTTCAACCTTGCGGATTAATTCACTGGCCTGTTGTTGCACCCGATCGCGCTCAGCCTTGTCTCGGTAATAGTCATCCAGCAGATCAGAAAGTGTCTCAAAGGTTTGATTGGTCGCATCTGCAAAGGGATAGCCGAGAAGGATTTGGTCGTTAGGCGAGGCTCAGTTGGAGCTTGGAAAAAAAGGCACGGAAGGTTTTTAATTTTTTTCATCTGTCTCAAGTCGCTTGGCTAATTCTTGAGCCGTATCTCGCCCCAAACCTTGGAAACATTTTTTTGAAGGTTCTTTGGACTTAACTCTTCCTTGTGAAGAAGGGCAAAAAGGGCTTCATCCCCAATTGTAAAAGGATTAACTGCGTCGGTTTTCGGAGGAGCTACATAGGTTGATCCAGGGAGAATGGTCCGGTAGCTATTTTGTGAGAAGCCGACGTGTTTGATAGCTTCGATAATTTTATTGCTGGTGCGGTCCAGGAGAATAATATTACTGTGCTTGCCCATGATTTCGATCATGAGGCTGACAGAAATAGCATCTCCAATTTCATTTTTATTGGAGACACGGATTTCAAGAATCCGGTCGTTCTCCATTTGCTCAATCCCTTCAATGACAGCGCCTTGAAGATATTTGCGCATAACCATAATAAAGGTATTGGGAAAGGCAGGATTTTCAAAGTTGGTCTGGGTCCGTTGAATCCGTCCAAAGACAGAATGGGCAGAGAGCAAGAGTTTTTGGTTTTTCCGATTGCCTCGGATTTGGAGTACCAATTCTTGCTCGAAAGGTTGGTTAATTTTTTGAATGCGACCACTCAAGAGTTCGGCCTTCAATTCTTGCACCATATGGTGTAAAAAAAATCCATCAAAAGACATGGGATTCCTCATCATTCTAGCGTTTATTCTAGTAAATTATATCAAAATTAGAGCGGAAATCCCAGAAAGAAGCTAGGGGCTGTTCAATAGAAAATGCGAACGTTTTCAAAAAAATGCAGAAAAAGTATTGACATTTTTGAAAGAAAACTTTAAAATGTAAGAAATTAGAAAAGTAGTAAATGAAAGTTTCAAGAGAGCCTACGGTTGCTGAGAGTGGGTAGCGGCAGTTTATGAAATTGGACTAATGATGAGATGAATTTGAAACAATAAAAATTCGGTTGGCACACCTTATCGTGCAACTTGTTGCTAGACAAGACGGAGATATGGGGGAGACTGTCTTTTTCCCATAAGTGAGGTGGCACCGCGATGACACGTCCTCACATAGCTTTTGCTATGTGTGGGCGTGTTTTTTGTTTTAGATGAGAAGGGAGAAAAGATATGAAGAAACGATGGCGTCGCAGTCTTTAGATGATGGAAAAAAAGAAGAAAATGAAAAAATAGAAGAGGTATTAAAAATGAAAAATAAACGGTTAATGGGAATTATTGGTTTGATTGCAGCAGCAGTCATTGGGACAGCGATCTATTCAGCTACAGCAGGCAAAGACAACAAGGCAGCAAGCAGCAATGAAAAGGCTAAAGTTGGGGTCTTGCAGTTGGTTAGCCACCCTTCGCTTGATTTGATCTACAAGGGAATTCAAGATGGTTTGGCTGAAGAAGGTTATGACAAGGACAAAGTGGACATTGATTTTCTCAATGCAGAGGGCGACCAAAATAAGGTTGCGACCATGAGTAAACAATTGGTAGACAAGGATAACCAAGTCTTGATTGGGATTGCAACTCCATCTGCTCAAGGATTGGCCAGTGCAACCAAAGACAAACCAATCGTTATGGGAGCTGTCACTGATCCGGTCGGCGCAAACTTGGTTAAAGATTTGAAAAAACCAGGTGGCAATATCACTGGGGTATCTGACCACAATCCAACTGAGCAACAGTTGAAATTGATCAAAGAGTTGACTCCGAACGTGAAAACAATTGGGATCCTGTACTCTACCAGTGAAGATAACTCAAAATCTCAAGTAGAAGAATTTACAAAATTGGCTGAAAAAGCAGGCTACAAGGTCGTTCCTTATTCTGTTCCTTCTACAAACGAAATTGCTTCCACTGTGTCTGTAATGTCAGGCAAAGTCGATGCCATCTGGGTTCCAATCGATAATACCATCGCTTCAGCCTTCTCAACAGTTGTCGAAGCCAACAAAACAGCTAAAAACCAATCTTCCCAAGTGCGACAGCTATGGTAGAAGCTGGTGGTCTTGGTTCAGTCGTTGTCGACCAACATGATCTTGGAGTAGCAACTGGTAAAATGGCTGCGAAGATCTTGAAAGGTCAAAAACCTGCGGATACACCAGTTGAAATCTTTAGCCAAGGAAAATCTGTGATCAATAAAAAAGTAGCAGATGAATTGGGTATTACTATTCCAGAATCTGTCTTGAAAGATGCTGGACAAGTCATTAAATAAAAAGAAAACGAATAATAAGAATAGCAGGGGAATTTAGCATTGGTAGGTCTTTAAATCGTGACCTTTAAAAATGTTTACCAGTGCTCACGACCAGCTTTGTTACTCATGATAGAGGAGAAAGAAGTGGAAGTCAAGATAACAGATCTTCATCCGACCCAACTATATTTATCAGAAAAGAAGTTACAAGCTATCCAGATGCTTGATCAGTCGGCAGAAATCATCAAAGTGGATCCAATTAGTATTTTAGCATTTGGAGATGGCTTCTTGATTACAGACGGCCATCACAGGGCTTATCAGGCTTTATTGGCAGGTCGGGATATGATTTCTGCTGAGTTTGATAGAGATGGTGGCGATGAATTGTATGCTCTCTATGCGCAAGCTTGCGAGGAAAGAAAGATAACCTCTGTTTTGGATTTAAAACATCGTATCTTGCCTCAAGATGAGTATGAAGCAAAATGGTATAACTGGTGTGATGGTTTTAACCAAGCAGCCACTCTTCTATTGGAAAGGCAAGCAGATGAAATAGACAAGGCAAATAGATAATGCACTGCGTCTAGTTCCTTTTTCTAGTGAATTAGTCTCATCTAACTTGTTTTTTAACTAAAAATCTGATAAACTATGTAGTAATTGAATAGAAATCTGCAAGACTAGTATCTCAAGGGAAGTACGACAGGGAGAAGAGCCGTGACTGAAAGCTCTTTGCATGAAAGTTGAGTGAATTCACTTGCGTAAAGGATTTAGGAATTAAGGTCTGGTTTACGGATAAAAAACGGATGGTACCGCGTGTCAACGCTCCGAATGTGGGTGTTGGCGCGTGGTTTTTTCTATGTCTGTAGAGGGACCATGATGGAGGAAATATGTCAACGATTGAAGAACAATTAAAAGCGCTTCGTGAAGAAACGCTGGCAGCTTTGAAGCAGATTTCTGCTGAAAATGAAAAAGAATTGCAAGAACTACGGGTCTCTGTCCTTGGGAAAAAAAGGATCTCTGACTGAGATCCTCAAAGGGATGAAAGATGTCTCTGCTGAGATGCGTCCGGTTATCGGGAAACACGTCAATGAAGCCCGCGATGTCTTGACGGCTGCCTTTTGAAGAAACAACCAAACTCTTGGAAGAAAAAGAAAGTCCAAGCGAAACTAGCTAGCGAAAGTATCGATGTGACGCTTCCTGGTCGTCCGGTTGCTAGTGGTTACCGTCATATCTTGACACAAACCAGTGAAGAAATCGAAGATATCTTTATTGGGATGGGTTACCAAGTCGTGGATGGCTTTGAAGTGGAGCAAGACTACTACAACTTTGAACGCATGAATCTGCCTAAAGATCACCCTGCGCGGGATATGCAGGATACCTTCTATATCACAGAAGAAATCTTGCTTCGGACCCATACCTCACCAGTACAGGCGCGGGCGATGGATGCGCATGACTTTAGCAAGGGACCATTGAAGATGATCTCTCCAGGGCGTGTTTTCCGTCGGGATACAGATGATGCGACCCACAGCCACCAATTCCATCAGATCGAAGGCTTGGTCGTTGGGAAGAACATCTCAATGGCAGACCTTCAAGGAACGCTTCAATTGATCGTGCAAAAGATGTTTGGTGCAGAACGTCAAATCCGTCTTCGTCCTTCTTACTTCCCATTTACCGAGCCATCGGTAGAGGTGGACGTTTCTTGCTTCAAATGTGGTGGAGCTGGATGTAACGTATGTAAGAAAACTGGTTGGATTGAAATCATGGGAGCCGGTATGGTTCACCCACGCGTCCTTGAGATGAGTGGTATTGACCCAACAGTTTATTCAGGATTTGCCTTTGGACTTGGTCAAGAGCGCGTGGCTATGCTTCGTTACGGAATCAATGATATTCGTGGCTTCTATCAAGGGGATATCCGTTTTTCAGAACAATTTAAATAATCATGTTAGTAAAAGTTAAGCCGAATGAATTTCAAATTTTAAGGGAATTAGAGGTGGAAACCTATGGGGATACCTTTGGTCCCTACATCTCTGATGCCGATATGGAAGATTATTATCAGACGGTTTTATCGCTAGAGCAAATCCAAAAGGACCTAGCAGACCCGGAATCAGAGACCTATTTTGTCCTTGATCACAATCAGGAAATTTGTGGTTTTCTCAAGTTTAACTGGGGCAAGGCACAAACAGAGCCAGTAGAGATGGACAATGCTTTTGAAATCCAGCGGATCTATGTCAAAAAAGAACATCATGGCAAGGGCTATGGCAAGGAAATGTTTAGCTTTGCCTTAAATGAGGCTCAAAAACGTGGATTTGACTGGGCCTGGCTGGGTGTCTGGGAACGAAATTTTAAGGCCCAAAACTTTTACAAACAATTCGGATTTGAACGTTTTAGCGAGCACCACTTTATCACAGGGGAAACCGTGGATACAGACTGGTTGCTTCGCAAACATTTGAAGGAGAATCCGCAAGCTTAATTGTGGGTCCAAATTGAGAGAAAGGAATTGAAAAGGTCTCACCTAGTGGGATCTTACGATCAGAATTATGTTAGTATCATATAAATGGTTAAAACAATTGGTGGACGTGGATGTGCCATCAGAAGAGTTGGCTGAAAAAATGTCAACTACAGGGATCGAGGTAGAAGGTGTGGCATCACCTGCTGCTGGTCTCTCAAAAATTGTCGTTGGAGAAGTCTTGTCTTGCGAAGATGTGCCAGAAACTCATCTTCATGTCTGCCAAGTTAATGTGGGTGAAGAAGAAGCTCGTCAAATCGTCTGTGGAGCACCAAATGTGCGTGCAGGCATCAAGGTCATGGTGGCTCTTCCAGGTGCTCGTATCGCGGACAACTACAAGATCAAAAAAGGGAAAATCCGTGGCTTGGAATCCCTTGGGATGATCTGTTCACTTGGTGAATTAGGAATTTCTGACTCGGTTGTACCAAAAGAATTCGCAGATGGCATCCAAATCTTGCCAGAAGATGCTGTTCCAGGAGAAGAAGTCTTCTCTTACCTCGACTTGGATGATGAAATTATTGAACTTTCCATCACTCCCAACCGTGCAGATGCTCTTTCTATGCGTGGGGTAGCGCACGAAGTAGCAGCCATCTATGACAAGGCAGTCAATTTCAAAGACTTTACGTTGACTGAAACAGACCAAGCAGCAGCCGATGCTCTTTCTGTCAGCATTGACACAGACAAGGCTCCTTATTATGCGGCACGTGTCTTGGACAATGTGACCATCGCACCAAGTCCACAATGGTTGCAAAATCTTCTCATGAATGAAGGCATCCGTCCGATCAACAATGTGGTCGACGTGACCAACTATATCCTGCTTTACTTTGGTCAACCTATGCATGCCTTTGACTTGGATACCTTTGAAGGAACTGATATCCGTGTGCGTGAAGCGCGTGCTGGTGAAAAATTGGTAACCTTGGATGGGGAAGAACGTGAGTTGGAAACAAGTGACCTCGTGATTACGGTTGCGGACAAACCAGTAGCTCTTGCAGGTGTCATGGGTGGAGAAGCTACAGAAATCTCTGAAAAATCTACTCGTGTTGTTCTTGAAGCAGCTGTCTTCAATGGCAAATCGATCCGTAAGACCAGCGGTCGCCTCAACCTTCGTTCTGAATCATCTTCTCGTTTTGAAAAAGGCATCAATGTGGCAACTGTCAATGAAGCCCTTGATGCAGCAGCGAGCATGATTGCAGAGCTTGCAGGAGCAACTGTTCGTAAGGGAATCGTTTCAGCAGGCCAGCTTGATACTTCAGATGGGGAAGTTTCTTCAACTCTTGCTGACGTCAATCGTGTTCTTGGAACTGAGCTTTCCTACGCAGATGTCGAAGATGTCTTCCGTCGCCTTGGATTTGGTCTTTCTGGAAATGCTGAAGCCTTTACTGTCAGCGTTCCACTTCGCCGTTGGGACATCACCATCGAAGCGGACCTCTTTGAAGAAATTGCTCGGATTTATGGTTATGACAAATTACCAGCAACTCTTCCAAAAGATGACGGGACAGCAGGTGAATTGACAGCGACTCAAATTGCGTCGCCAAGTTCGGACCATTGCTGAAGGAGCAGGCTTGACTGAAATCATCACTTATGCGCTGACAACTCCTGAAAAAGCCGTGGAATTCACAGCTGCGCCAAGTAACTTAACAGAGCTCATGTGGCCAATGACTGTGGATCGTTCAGTCCTCCGTCAAAATATGATCTCAGGGATCTTAGATACCGTAGCTTATAACGTCGCTCGTAAGAACAAAGATTTGGCCCTCTACGAGATCGGAAAAGTCTTTGAACAGACAGGCAATCCAAAAGAAGAATTACCAAACGAAATCAACAGCTTTGCCTTTGCTTTAACTGGCCTAGTCGCTGAAAAAGACTTCCAAACTGCAGCTGTTCCAGTTGACTTCTTCTATGCTAAGGGAATCCTTGAAGCCCTCTTTGCTCGCTTGGGTCTTGATGTGACTTATACAGCAACACAGGAAATCAAGAGTCTCCACCCAGGTCGGACAGCCTTGATCTCACTTGGTGACCAGGTGATTGGGGTCTTGGGGCAAGTGCATCCTGTAACAGCTAAGTCTTATGATATCCCAGAAACCTATGTGGCAGAATTGAACTTATCTGCTATTGAAGCAGCCCTTCAACCAGCCGCAGCCTTTGTGGAAATCACCAAATTCCCAGCAGTGAGCCGTGATATCGCTCTTCTCCTCAAAGCAGAAGTGACTCACCAAGAGGTAGTCGATGCCATTCAAGCTGCAGGTGTGAAACGTTTGACAGCTATCAAACTCTTTGACGTCTTCTCAGGTGAAAAACTGGGACTTGGCATGAAGTCTATGGCCTACAGCCTGACCTTCCAAAATCCAGAAGATAGCTTGACAGACGAAGAAGTCGCACGCTACATGGAAAAAATCCAAGCTTCACTTGAAGAAAAGGTCAATGCAGAAGTGCGTTAAGATGTGTATAGAAAAAACCGTTGATGACTCATCAACGGTTTTTAAAATTCATTTTACAAGATGGTTTCCATGACCGTTTCTTGAGGTTTCATGCCCTGTCTTTGATAGAAGCGAAGGGCTCCTTCATTGTCATTCCAGACATTGAGAGTTAGGTTGTAGCAGCCGATTTTCTTGGCATAGTTGACAGCGAATTGATAGAGTTGATCGCCGATCTTTTGCCCACGCGCCGCTTGATCGACACACAAATCCTCGATGAAGAGGGTTTTAATGGGATGAAGCACAGGATTATCAGAGACTTCTTTAATAGTGACGAAAGAGATGTCCCTAGGATCTGGCCATCCGCATTTTCATAGACGAAAATCGGTGTCTGATCTTGCGCCATTAACTGTTTTAACTCTTCTTTACTATATTTTCCGCCACTTTCTTTGAAAATATCGGGACGTACTTGGTGGTGGACGGAAAGAATCTGTTCTAAGAGACCAAGCAAAGCAGGAATATCTTTTGGTTGAGCTAAACGAATCGTCATGTAGGTTCTCCTTGATCGTATTTTCTTCATTATAAAAATTTTTTATAGTGCTTGTCAATGGAAAAAGGAACGCTAAAAGGTGCGCAAATGCGGGCCTTTTATTTCTTACCTCAAAATGATCTTGTCAACCATATTTTTTTATTTTTTTGACAAATATTTTTTTATTTTTTTGACAAATATACTTGTCAAAAAAAGAAAAAGAAGTGTTACAATGATTTTAGTTGAAAGAAGGAGAGGTTTTCTTATGGGAGCCGTGTGGATTATTTTTATCCCTTTTCTGGTTATCATTTATGCAAGCACAGAAAAGAAGATAAAAAGATTGAACAAACGCATTAGACGATTAGAAAAACAAGTGAAAGGAAATCAAGACATGTCTAGACTTTTAGAAGAATTGAAAGGCCAAACGGTCACTGTCACAGTAAATGGTTTTGGAACCAAATATGAAATTATGGATATCGATGAAGATTGGGTCAAACTGACTCGTGTGAATAATAAACAACAAAGAGAAACCAAATTAGTTCGCATCGAAGATATTCAAGATGTTCAGCTATAGGGGGCGAAAGCCATGATCTTAAAAAATCGACTGAAAGAGCTGAGGGCGCGTGATGGGCTCAACCAATCTGAGCTAGCCAAGCTAGCAGGAGTCTCGCGCCAGTCCATCAGTCTCTTGGAGCGGGGAGAATACACCCCCTCAGTTATCATTGCCATCACCATCGCCCAGATTTTCAAGGAACCGGTGGAGAAATGTCTTTAGTCTAGTAGAGGAAGAGGAATAATATGAAAAAGCAACAACAAGAACGATCTGCTCGTTACCGTTTTTTTGGAGAAATGTCGGAATCATTACAGTTTCCGGCTTGATCGGAGGAGTCATCGGATTTTTTTGACAGGCATGTTTGGATCCGAAAAAGCCCCTTGAAATCCAATCCTTCTTTAGTAAAGAAGTACTCCTTTTTGGGCTCAATAGTTTTATTCTTAGTCGTGTTTATGCTCACGATAACCTTACTGATAAGCGCGAGAAAAGTCCATCAAAAAGATGCTCCAAATAGAAGACGATGATGAAGCCTATCACTATGACATTCAGAAAGAAAAAAACTGTATGGGCTTTAGCGACCATTTTTTTAAAGGCATCATGATCTTGCCCATACTTTTTTTAGTCGTCATCTTTTTATAGTCAATTGGTCGACTTAGATAGACCTGGCACAGGGCACTTGGCTTTTATCTTTGGAACTTTTACCATGCTCTATCTCTTTCTTGTCTTGATTGCCCTATTTTTCCTATCGGATATCTTCTTTCGCAAGACCTTCCATCTGATTTATGGAAAACCGATTCCCCGCAATGCCAATGCCAAGGAAGTGCGTGAATTTATGATGAGTATGATGGATGAAGCAGAAAAGCAGATTAGCTACGAGGAAAATTTCGAAAGTGGTCATTAAGTTAAGCAATTATATCTTACCGATTTCCTTAATTGCGATATTCTTAGTTGGCATTGCTTTCCATACAGATATCTTGTTAGCATTAGTAGTGGTATCACTGATTTATGTCTATATCTTGGTCTCTCAGTACAAGATTACCAAACGTTATTATAAAGAGTAGAGGAGTCATCTATGTTAGAAATTAGAAATTTAGAAAAAGCTTTGGGAATAAGCAGGTTCTCTTCGGAGTAGATCTGACAGCTCAACAAGGGCATATCCTTGGCTTAGTTGGGAAAAATGGTGCCGGGAAAACAACTATTTTCCACAGTATCTTGCGCTTTTTGGACTACAGTGGCGAGATTCGCCTAGGTGGCAAAGCGATCACCCAAGAAACCTACAAGGAAATTGGCTATTTGCCAGAAGAACGTAGTCTTATGCCAAAACTCACGATTTTTGAGCAGGTCCGCTATTTGGCTGCCTTAAAAGGAATGAGCACTGCTGAGGTCAAGGAAAAATTACCGACCTGGATGGAAAAACTCCAAGTAAAAGGAAAATTGACCGATAAAATCAAGAGTCTCTCAAAAGGGAACCAACAGAAGGTGCAATTGATCATCACCTTGATCCATGAGCCTAAATTGATCATTTTAGATGAACCCTTTAGCGGCTTGGATCCGGTCAATACAGAAGTGCTCAAGCAGGTCATCTTTGAAGAAAAAGAGCGTGGGGCAACCATTATCTTTTCTGACCACGTCATGACCAATGTCGAAGAGTTGTGTGATGATATCCTAATGATCCGTGATGGTTCGGTTGTCCTTTCAGGGCCAGTCCAAGAGGTCCGGAATAGCTATGGCAAGACTCGTCTCTTTGTTTCTAACGACTTTAGCAAAGAAGAGCTAGAAGCTCTGCCACACGTGACCAAGGTCAGCATGACCAAGCAAGGGACGTGGAAGCTGATCTTGGATGATGCGTCAGCTGGTCCAGAATTATTTGACCGCTTGACCAAGGGCCACTACCTTGCGACCTTTGACCACCAAGCCCCAACTATTGATGAGATCTTTAAACTTGAATCAGGAGTAGAAGTATGAAACAGATGTTTGTCGTAATGAAAGAAACCTATATCAGACAAGTGAAATCATGGAGTTTTCTCTTCATGGTCTTCGGTCCCTTCCTCTTTTTAGGGATTGAGCATTGGAATCGGTTATCTGACAGGTTCTTCTACAGATGCCAAAAACCAGGTGGCCTTGGTGACAGAAGTTCCAGCTGTCAAAGAAAGTCTCAAAGGAACTGATGGCTTGACCTTGGACTACAAAGGATGAAGCTGCAGCTAAAAAAAGCCATCAAGGATGAGAAAGCAGCTGCTTACCTAACGGTCGATGAAAAAGATGGCCAGCTAGAAGCCACTTATGTGGGCGACCAAGCCATGAAAACAGATTTGAAAATCGCTTGTCGCTGCGAAATTAAGCCAAGTCCAACAAGGGGATCAATCTAGCCCGTGCTAATCTAAGCAAAGAGCAACTGACAGCCTTGTCTCAACAGGTTTCTCTGAAAGAAAAAAATTGATGAGAAAAAAAGAAGGCTTGAAAATGGTGCAAAACCATGGTTGCAGGTGGTCTGGGAATGTTGCTTTATATGATTTTGATCTTCTACTCTAGTATCACAGCCCAAGAAGTGGCCAGTGAAAAAGGGAACCAAGATCATGGAAGTGGTCTCTCTAGTATCAAAGCAACCGACTATTTCTTCGCACGCATGCTCGGACTCTTCGGAGTGATTTTTACCCATATTTTTTTGTCTATGTCGTTGGGCTAGTAGCTGTTTGGATCTTTAGAGCAGATATCCCAGTTGTCAAGGATATTCTCGCTCCAAACTCTCCAATTACCCAACACCTAGCAGAAGCGATCTCGCTCAATACCGTCTTCTTCATTATCCTTGGGATCTTTATGTATGTGGTGCTCTCTGCCTTCTTAGGTTCCACAGTTGCACGACCAGAAGATTCAGGAAAAGCGATTTCGCCACTAATGATGTTAGTTATCTTTAGCTTCCTTGGGGTAACCACCTTGGGAAGTGCCGGTGATGTCTTCTTATTGAAGATCGGTTCCTACATTCCTTTCTTCTCAACCTTCTTCATGCCTTTCCGTACCATTAATGGCTATGCGACTGGTCTTGAATCTTGGGGTTCTTTAGGAATTGCGGTTCTCTTTACCATCGTGGGAACAGTTCTCATTGCCCGTATCTATGCGAGCCTGATCCTTCAGACCGATGACCTCGGACCATGGAAGACCATCAAACGTGCTCTTAGCTATCGCTAATCAAACAAGCCCTCAGTGATTGCTGGGGGCTTTTTGATTTCAAATTGACTTTTGTAAGCCTTTTCACTACAATAGAATTACAGAAAAGGAGGCGGACATGAACTATATTGAGTTTGCTGAAAATGAGCGTTTGTCCACGATTGTCCTTGGGATGATGCGGATCAGTCAGATGAGTGAAGATGAGGTGGAGGCCTTGGTGGAAGCAGCCTTGTCGATTGGGATCAACACTTTTGATCTAGCAGATATTTATGGCGATGGCCAGTGTGAGGTCTTGCTGGGGAAGGTTCTCAAGCGTCGTCCGGATCTTCGGGACCAGATGTGGATCCAGTCCAAGTGCGGGATTCGCAAAGACGGCTTTACCTATTTTGATTTTTCCAAAGACTATATTTTGGATTCCGTTGATGGCATCCTCGAGCGTCTGCAGATCGAGCGCTTAGATAGTCTTCTCCTTCATCGACCGGATGCCCTCATGGAGCCTGAAGAAGTGGCAGCAGCTTTTGATCACTTGGAGCAAGCGGGCAAGGTTCGTCATTTTGGGGTGTCCAATCAAAATCCCATGATGATGGAATTGCTTAAGACGGCTGTCAAACAACCTCTCAAGGTCAACCAGTTGCAGTTGAGTGCCGCCTTTACACCGAGCTTTGAAGCTGGTTTTCATGTCAATATGGAAGGCCCAAAAGCAGCCGTGCGAGATGGCAGTGTCTTTGAGTATTGTCGCTTAACTGATACGGTGATTCAAGCCTGGTCTGTCCTCCAGCATGGCTATTTCAAGGGGAATTTTGTCGGCAAGGAAGAGTTTGCAGCTCTCAATCATGCCCTCAATGACTTGGCGAAAAAATACCAGGTCACACCGACAGCTATCGCCCTTGCTTGGGTCCTCCGCTATCCAGGTAAGATGCAGGCCGTCATCGGAACGACCAAAGCCCCAGCATGTCCTTGAAGCAGGGAAAGCAGCAACAGTCACCCTTAACTCGCAAGGAATGGTATCAAATCTACTTGGCTGCAGGAAATGATTTGCCTTAGAATCTTGTTAGTAAACCAGATTTCACTCTTATCGGTGGTCTGGTTTTTTGTTTTGTAGTTTTCAGGTTTTTCTTGACAAGTCTCTATCTTTTATGGTATTCTTTTATGCAACAAGTGTTGCGCAACAAATGTTGCGCGAAAGGAGTCTTATGCCACCCAAGGTTAAATTTAGTAAAGAGGCTATCATTGGGACAGCTTTACAATTGGTGAGAGAAGAGGGAATGGCTAGTTTAACTGCTAGAGCATTAGCGGAGAAACTGGGATCTACACCGAGAGTCATTTTTGGGCAATTTGCTAATATGGCTGAGTTACAAGCAGAGGTTATTGGTGCTGCGGAGATGGTCGTGGTGGAGTATATTCGCAAGGCCTTAGAAGATGAGAAACCTTTCCGATCTGTCGGGGTTGCTTATATCCTTTTCGCCTCAAAAGAACCCCAACTTTTTCAGTTGCTTTTCCAAAATCCTAGCAAAGATCCGATTCGTCGCTTTCAAGATTTTCTTCCCATGAAGGATCATAGTTACCAATTGGTTCTGGATTCGATTGTTGCAGACTATCCTTTGACTGTAGAGGAGGCTAGTCGCTTGTACCAGCATCTATTTATCTACTCACACGGGATGGCCTCAATGGTTGCTTCTGGTATTTACCAGTTCAGCATGGAAGAAGTGATTGGATTACTGACAGAGGTTTGTCAATCTCTCATCAAAGAAATGGTAGGAAAGAAATGATTCAACTAGAAAATGTGCACAAAAGTTACGGCCAAACTAAGGTTTTAAAAGGGATTGATTTGCAGATTCAAGACCAGGATGATGTGGTTATCCTCGGTCCTTCTGGATCGGGGAAATCAACTCTCTTAAATGTGTTATCAGGCTTAGAAAAGGTAGATGAGGGGCATATCCTCATTCAAGGACAAGATTTGTCTCAACTCACGGATGCTCAATTGACAGCCTTTAGACGGGAGAAGATTGCCTTTTATTTTCCAGCAGTATTATCTATTGCCGAATCTGACGGTCAGACAGAATGTAAAGATGGGAGCTGACCTGGCAAACAATCATGATTTTTTGCAGATCATCGAGGATTTGGGGCTTGGCGATAAGCTGGACAAGTATCCGAGTGAATTGTCTGGTGGGGAACAGCAGAGAGTGTCCATTGCTCGGGCCTTGGCCAAAAAGCCAGAGATTCTTTTCTTAGATGAGCCGACGGGAGCCCTGGATGAAGAAACAGGGCGCAAGATTCTCGACTATATCTGGAAACTGAAGGAAAAGCTGGGCTTTACCCTCATCATGGTGACGCACAACCAAAATATTGCGGATATGGCCAGAACCATCATTCGAGTCAATAGTGGCAAGATTACCGAAGTTGTGACCAATGATCAACCTCAGACTGCTTATGAGATTGGATGGTAAGCCATGTTTTCAGTAAAAGATATTCGAAAATTAGTTGTCGTCAGTATCATTGGGGCCTGTGCGGTCTTTGTGGCCAATCTCTTCTTGAATTTTTACCTGGATATCGAGCAGTTGGAGATTTCGAAAAACCAATCCCATGATTCAGACCTACTATGATGCCCAGGTATCGCTTTCCTGGATGGTGGCCATGGTCAGTGGGGTCGTCTTGTCCTTGACGTCGATCCTTCTCATGTGTTTTTATATCAAACAATTTGTCGATGACCACAAGGAACAATTAGGGATATTAAAGGCTTTGGGATACAGCAATGGCCAGTTGGCTAAACGATTTTGGGCCTTTGGACTTAGTTTTGGAGCTGGAGCGCTTCTTGGCTATTTTGCTTCTTTTCTTATGATGGGACATTTTTACGACTTTCGTAATGAGAAGGGGATCCTGCCAGAAATCACCATTCACTTTCACTGGCAGCTCCTGCTTGCCTTGGTGATCCTGCCAACGAGCTTCTTTATGCTTCTCGCGATTGGCTATGCTAGAAGACAACTCCAAACGCCGGCTCTTCGCTTATTGAAAAAATCTCCAACACCAATCAAGGTCCAAAGGAGAAAGAGGGCTCCTAAGAAAGAGAAAGACTTCTTAAAAGAGCTAGCTTCGTCACTGATTTGGGGAGAAAATCGATCTTGTTTTTTGTAGTCTTTGGCTCTATGTGTTTTGCGGCCATGGTCCAATTGTCCTTTGGCCTCAGGGATTACACAGATGACATCATCCAAACCATGATGATCATGATTGGCTTGATCCTTTCTTTCTCGATTCTCTTTTTGTCATTGGGGATTGTGGTCTCTGAAAGTCGCGAAACCTTGGCTCTTATGAAGGCTTTTGGCTACACCGATCGTGAATGCCAAAGTCATATTCTCGCTCCCTATCGTTTTTGGGCTTATCTAGGATTTGTTCTTGGGACGGTTTATCAATATGGCATCATGGAAATCTTGATCGGTGTGATCAAAGATACAGTTCCTGAAAAGATTGAGCATCACTTTGATGGGAATGTGTGCTTTTGGACCTTGATAGGTTTTGCTGTGGTTTATGAAAGCCTCTTTTATCTATCCAACAGAAAACTCCAAAAACAAACCATCAAAGAAGTGCTCTTAGCTGAATAAATAGAAAAGAGAGTGGGACAGAAATTGGTAATTCGTTAGAATTCGATTTCGTTGTCCCACCTCCGCACAGTTGAGTAGGGCTGTAAAAGCTGATGAAATCAGCGTAGTAGAGCCCACTCAACCACTGCGTCTTGCTCGACAATCCAAATTAGGACTTTTGTCCCAGCCTTTTTCTTGTGAAACGCATTGACAAGATAAGGCTTTTCCGCTATTCTAGGGGAATGAAAGAAAGGAAAGTGAATGTGATGAGACGGACTTACTGGCAGGACCTGAAGGGGGCCTTTTACTTGATATGGCGTAATAAATGGTCCTTTATCGCGATTGGGATTTTGCTACAATTTGTGGTTGGTATTGGGGCTGCGGCCTTGACTTGGCTCTTTCATCTGGCAGTCTTGCTTGCGGGTCAGGCTAATATCGATAAGAACAACCTTGTCTCTGTTATGAGCCATCCCTTGAGCTTGCTGGCTCTTTGGTCTTTATCATGGTCTTTGCTTTCTTGTTTATGCTGGAGATGCGGACCCTGATTTCGGTCATTTACCTATCGCGAACCGACCGACACTTGTCCTTTAAAAAGGTCTTGCGGCAATCATTTGGTCGCTTGAAGGACCTAGCGGGAAGGAATCTGCTTTATTTTCTACTCTATCTCCTTTTGACCTTGCCTGTTGCAGGTGTCTTGATAGGATCAACTCTGACAGATGGGCTTTATATTCCAACCTTTATCACGGGGGAGTTTGAAAAGACCACGATTGGCTCCATCGGGCTCTTTGTGGTGCAGCTGACCTTTATCTATCTTAATCTTCGCTTGATCTATACGGTTCCCAACCTCGTGGTAGAGGAGTTGCCATTTGGTCGTGCCTTGAAAAAAAGCTGGACTATGACCAAAAGAGGAGGTTTTCGTCTCTTATGGAGAATTCTGTCCTTTGAGTTTCTCTTAACCTTTCTAGGGATTTTATTGATCTTGGGTTTGGTATTTACCTTGACCGTGATCGATAAAGAAGGCCAGTATTTCTGGGTGGTGACCATCTTTTTGGTCTTGATTCGGACCTTCCTATTCATTTTTACAGTCTTGACAAAGGTGGGGTCGCTCGGCATTATCTTGGATTCTGCATGGGAAGTACCGAGCCGATCGGTCATGCGCTCGAAAGGCAGTCGAAAGATGAAGGGGCTCTTTGCCTTGACAGTGGTCTTTCTCATGGTCCAATCGGGGATCTCAGCCTATGAACTGGCAACCCTAAAGGTGAATGACCAGATCAAGCTCATCGCCCATCGAGGGGATGTCTCTAAAGGGGTAGAAAATTCCCTGGAAGCCTTAGAAGCAGCAGCCAAGGAAAAGGCAGCTTATGCGGAGATGGATATCCTTCTCACTAAGGACCATCAATTTGTCGTCATGCATGACTACAATCTCAAGCGCCTTGCTGGGGTGGACAAGGATGTGAAAGACATGACCCTAGCTGAGGTGCAAGGCCTCAAGATTCAACAGGATGGTCACACGAGTCATATCCCTTCATTTGAGGAATATGTCAAGCGTGCCAAAGAATTGAAGATGAAGCTCTTGGTTGAGCTTAAGTCCCCATGGTGGAGAACCTGCCAATTATGTGGATCTTTTCGTGCAGAAGATGCGGGACTTAGGGGTCGAAAAAGGACTATCCGGCTATGTCTTTGGATCTGTCGGTCATGGAAAAAGTCGAGAAAAAAGCCCCTGAGATCAAGACCGGCTATGTCATTCCTATTCAATTCGGTCGCTTTGAAAAGGTCTCAGTTGACTTTTTTGCCATTGAAGACTTTTCTTATCAAAAGAATTTGGTAACCCAGGCCCATGAGATGAAAAAAGAGCTCTATGTCTGGACCATCAATGACAAGCAAAAGTTGACCAAGTATTTGCAACAACCCATTGATGGCTTGATTACGGATGAATTGACAGAGGCGCAAAGACTGAAAAAGGATTTGAAAGAAAACAAGTCCTACTTTGATCGCTTCTTGAATCTCGTCGCTACGTCTAAGGAAGAATAAGACAGGATACGCATAGAGAGAGTGGGACAGAAATCGGTAATTCGTTAGAATTCGATTTCGTCGTCCCACCTCCGCACAGTTGAGTAGGGCTGTAAAGCTGATAAAATCAGCGTAGTAGAGCCCACTCAGCCACTGCGTCTTGCTCGACAATCCAAAAACAATTGAGAGGCTAGGACTTTTGTCCCAGCCTCTTTTGTACTAGATAAACAGAAAAACGGATGCTGTCTAAAAATCTTGCATTTTTTTGTAATTTAGGTTACAATGAAGACTATAAAAAACGCGTAATCCCTAGGGTCTTTCCCTCAGGGAATTTTGTGTGTTTTGACCTATTTTCGATGGAAAGAAGCTTTGCTTCTACCGCAGGAAAAAGTATGAATAACATTGGAGGTAATAATGATTCGATCCTTAATTTCCGAGATCAAAGAATTCAAGAAGCCCTCGATTTTGGCTTCCTTGTTCATGGTCTTTGAAGTCATGTTTGAGATTTCGATTCCCTTTGTCATGGCGAGTCTTTTGGACCAAGGTGTTCAACAAAGAAACATGAACAATATTTTGTTTTACGGTGGGCTCATGCTGGTCTGTGCCTTTCTCTCCCTCTTTTGTGGGATGCAGTCTGCCCGTTATGGCGCCTATGCATCGGCTGGTTTTGCCAAAAACCTTCGTCGGGCTATTTTCAAAAAGGTTCAAACCTTCTCATTTGAGAATATTGATCAGTTCTCATCAGGTGGGTTAGTCACTCGGATGATGACGGATGTTACCAATGTGCAAAATGCCTATCAAATGGTCATTCGGATCTGTGTTCGGGCACCGCTCAATTTGATCTTTGCCATTGTAGCTTGTTTCATGATCAATGCGGAAATGGCCATGATCTTTGTCTATGTGACCATCTTTTTGGCAGCTGTCTTAAGCATCATCATGAAGATTGTGTATCCGCTCTTCACAGAAGTATTTGAAGCTTATGACAATCTCAACAACAGCATTCAAGAAAACATCACCAATATGCGAGTGGTGAAGTCTTACGTTAAGGAAGCAGATGAAACCGTTAAATTCAAGAAGGCTTCACGTTTGATTTATAACATGTTTATGAAGGCTATCCGTGTCGTTGTCTTGAGTAGCCCAGCTATGATGCTTTCCATGTATGCTTCTTTCCTTTTGATCTCTTGGATCGGGGCTCATCTGATCGTTGGTGGTCAACTCTCTACTGGGAATTTGACCTCTATGTTTAGCTACACCATGACCATTCTCATGTCGCTCATGATGTTTATGATGATCTTTGTCATGTTGTCGATTTCCATGGCCTCTGTCGAGCGGATCAATGAAGTCTTAACGACCAAAACGACGATTGACTCTCCAGAAAATGGGATCAAAGATGTCGCTGATGGATCCATCAACTTTGAGGATGTGACCTTTGCTTATACCGATGAAAATGGCGACAAGACCCATGTCTTACAAGGGATTAATCTTTCCATTCGTTCAGGGGAAGTGATTGGGATCTTGGGAGGAACAGGATCAGGGAAATCGAGCTTGGTTCAGTTGATTCCTCGTCTCTATGATGTCGAGTCTGGTCGGGTGACAGTAGCAGGCCACGATGTCAAAGAATACGATCTTGATTCCCTTCGTAAGCAAGTGGCCATGGTTCTTCAGACCAATGTCCTTTTCTCTGGTACGATTAAAGAAATATGCGCTGGGGAAATAAGGATGCGACAGATGAAGAGATCATCGCAGCTTGTAAGATTGCCCAAGCCGATGAATTTATTCAAGATTTCAAAGATGGCTATGACACTATGATTGAGCGTGGGGGATCCAATGTCTCCGGTGGCCAACGCCAGCGTCTTTGTATCGCGCGTGCCCTTCTCATGAATCCGAAGATCTTGATCTTGGATGATTCGACTTCAGCGGTCGATACCAAGACAGATAGTTTGATTCGTCAAGGATTGGCAACCAGCTTGAAAGAGACTACCAAAATCATCATTGGTCAACGGATTTCCTCTATTCAAGATGCAGATCGTATTATTGTGATGAATGATGGCCAAATCGATGCGATCGGTCGTCACGAGGAATTGCTTGCGACCAATGCCATCTACCAAGAAGTATATGAAATGCAAACACAAGGGAAAGGAGAAGCAGATGAAAACTAAGAAAAAAGCAAATCTAGGCTCTATCCTTCGCCTGCTCGACTTCCTTTGGAAAAACTACAAGCTATCCTTGATTGTTTCCTTTATCTTAATCATTCTATCGTCACTTGCGACGGTCAATGTAACAGCTTCGATTCAGTCCTTGGTTGACGTCTATGTGGAGCCCATGCTAACAAGTAATAGCCATGATTTTGGACCGCTCTTGTCCTTCTTGACACGGGTCGGTTTGATCTGTTTGATCGGGGTCCTTGCCAACTATGGCTTTACCTTGATCATGGCGACTGTTTCACAAGACTCACTTAGAAGTCTTAGAAATCAGTTGTTTGCCCGCATGCAAAAACTGCCAGTTCGTTATTTTGATACCCACCAACACGGGGACATCATGTCTATCTATACCAATGATATTGATGCTCTTCGCCAAGCGATTGAACAATCCATTCCTCAACTCTTATCCTCAGCGATTACCATCCTTGGGGTAACGATTACCATGCTGACGGTTAGTCCGCTCTTGTTCTTGATTGTTCTTATCATGGTCATCGTCATGGTCTTTGTCATCAAGGATGTCTCTGGCAAGTCAGGTCGTTACTTCGGGGCCCAACAAAAGAACTTGGGGATTGAGAACGGCTTTATTGAAGAAATGATGTCTGGTCAAAAAGTGGTCAAGGCCTTTGTGCATGAAAGAGAAAGCATTGAAGATTTTGATCGGATCAATGACCAACTCTTTGAATCCTCTTACCAAGCCAACCGCTATGCCAATGTCCTCATGCCAATTCTTGGGAACTTGGGAAATGTTTCCTTTGTTCTAACAGCCTTGATCGGGGGACTCTTTGCGCTAAACGGCGTCGGTGGTTTAACCATTGGTGGTCTTATGGCCTTTCTGCAATTGAACCGTTCCTTCACAGGTCCGATTGCCCAGGTCTCTCAACAATTGAACTTTGTCCTTATGGCCTTGGCTGGTGGAGACCGAGTCTTTGATCTCTTGGACGAAGAAAAAGAAGTCGACCAAGGAAAAGTGACGCTGGTCAATTATGAACTGGTCGATGGAGAAATGGTCGAAACTGATCAGAAAACCAACAAGTGGGCTTGGAAACACCCTCGTCCAAATGGAGATTACCAGCTTGTCAAGATGGTCGGGAATGTTGTCTTTGATGATGTTGATTTCTCTTATGATGGGAAGAAACAAATTCTTCATGGCATCAACTTGTACGCAGATAAGGGGCAAAAAGTGGCCTTTGTCGGAGCGACTGGTGCAGGAAAAACAACCATCACCAACTTGATCAACCGCTTCTATGACATCCAGTCAGGAATGATCACTTATGATGGGATCGATATTAAATTGATTGAGAAAGATTCTCTGCGTCGTTCCCTCGGAATCGTTCTTCAAGATACCCACTTATTTACTGGTACGATTGCAGAAAACATCGCTTACGGCCGTGCTGATGCAACACGGGAAGAAATCCTTGAAGCAGCTCGGATTGCTAATGTGGATTCCTTTGTTAAGCACTTGGATCAGGGCTATGAGACAGTCTTGACGGATGATGGGGCTGGTCTATCAAATGGTCAACGACAATTGATCGCCATTGCCCGTGCAGCCCTTGCCAATGCGCCTGTCTTGATCCTGGACGAAGCGACGTCTTCGATTGACTCACGGACAGAGAAGATGGTGCAAGAAGGGATGGACCGCTTGATGGAAGGTCGGACAGTCTTTGTTATCGCCCACCGTCTATCGACGATCGTCAATTCCGATGTGATTATGGTAATGGACCACGGACGCATCATCGAGCGAGGCAACCATGCTTCCTTGATGGCAGAACGTGGAACCTATTACCGCTTGTACACCGGTGGACTTGAAATTGATTAAAGAAAAAAGCTTGAGCATTGGCTCAGGCTTTTTTGGCTTATGGATAATGACTTCTTAGAAACTTTCCTTAGGTGAGTACGGACGTCAGCGAACTTCTACGAAGTTCCATGACTTAGTTTTGGACCCAAGGTTCCAAAACTCCCGAGTTTTAGAAACAATCGTGTTTCTAAAACTTTTCTCACGGCGGAAAGTTTCAATGTATGTTTGAATGAGCCTATGAGTATCTATCAGTTTTTATTTTTCTACATCATTTAGGTTGTTTTAAGTAAAAAACAATTTGTCAACATTCTAAAAAAATAAATAGTCATTCATCAAAAATCCTGACTTCACTCTCAGGCCTTTTGCTTATTCCTCAAGCAATTCTTGGATCAAGTCTGTAGCAAGCGTGAATTGGGCTTTCAAATAGGCTATAGAAAAAAATAACTATCTCAGTCATATATAAGTGTCAGAAGGTCTATAATTGCAGAATATTTCTCCAAAAAAGCTTTTCAAAGATAAGACAAGATGGTAGAATAAAAGCGTAATTTTATGTTGATAAACGATTGTTATTTTTTAATGGGTAGATTTATTGTCGTTATACGCTTTATTCAATCCCTATTGAATAAAGAGATTAGGGAGTTTGTATAAATAGAAAAGGGAAACGAATGGAATTTAAAAAACTGAAAAAAATAGGTGTTGGTTTTTTACTACTGGCTTGCTTAGGTGCTTGTTCAAAAACGATTGTTTCAAAGAGTAGTAGTCCTAGTACTAGCGATTCGATGAGCTCAGAAACTAGTAGCGATAGTGAAGAAGACAACCTTAGATTCACAACAGCAGAAGATCTTGAGAAAATATTGTCCGATAAGGATGTGAAAGAAGTGATGTCGCAATACGGCGTAACTAGTGTTAAACTAAATGATGAAGGTGTTTGGGATTATGATGATTCCGAAAAAAGCGTATCTATTACATATGTATTTTTCGATAAAGATAACAAACAAGTTGGTGGCTTGAATTTCAAAGCTTATGTATATGACCATACAGGTATTGAAATATTGGGTGCGTATAATCGAGGGGAAGTAAAATTTCATATCCAGAATTCTGGACAAGCTCAAGAATTATTAGATACTTATTTAAATTCATCTTTTTACCAACAAAACGAACTTCCAGCGGTGAAAAAATCAGCTTCTAGTAGAACTGCAATCTATTATATTCCTTATATAGATCCAAAGATAGATAACGGAAGTTTTATCTATGATCAGCATGATACTACGGTACAAAGTTCCTTTAGTAGTATGATCTTTCTAAATGGGAAACAACTATTAAATATGGAAATGCATTTTGAGCCTAAGGGGATGTATTCTTTAAAAGAGAGAAAAGTCTCTCCTGCTATTATAGATGCATTATTAACTAAGATATCAGAAAACACTCAAGATGAATAGACAATGATAGTGGTATGAAAATAGGGAGGCTAAAAAAATGTCAAATGTTGATAATTACATCATTTTATGCTTTATAGTGGCAACTGCAATTCTTCTAGCTATTCAATTTATAGGCGACCGTCTTTTTGATTGGTTGGTTGATTTACCCCAGAAACTCTTTACGAAGGATTCCGATAAGTATAAAGAAAAACACAGTAGTGAGAAAGAGGGAAGTGAAAAGTAACGATCTCTTATTGGTTCAATTAAAAGTTTAGTCAAACAAACAACCTTCTTGAAGATTGGACTGAATAGATGAATACAATAAGAAAAAGGAAAGAATGTCGTTTATTCAAACATCATTCTTTCCTTTTTTTGCTTATTTTTCAAGCAATTCTTGGATCAAGTCTTCCATGGCAGCTGGTTCTGTTTTGGAGGAGAAGCGTTGGGCGACTTGGCCTTGTCGGTCGATGACAAATTTTGCAAAGTTCCATTCGATGCGTTTGCCCAGTGGCCCAGCTGCTTGGCTTTTGAGCCAGTCATAGAGAGGAAGGGCTTCTTTACCATTGACCTTGGCTTTGGCGAATCGTGGGAAGGTGGTCTGGTAGTTGAGGCTACAGAAGCTATTGATTTCTTCTGAAGTTCCTGGTGCCTGCCCCATGAATTGGTTACAGGGAATGTCTAGGATTTCAAGCCCTTTTTCCTGGTAGCGCAGGTAGAGATCTTGCAGTCCTTGGTATTGCGGCGTTAGGCCACAGCCTGTTGCTGTATTGACCACGATGAGGACCTTACCTTGGTAGTGAGAAAGGGGAATCTCCTCCCCTTTCTGGTTTTCTAAAGAAAAATCATAAATGCTAGTCATAGGTGGTATCCTTTCTGTCTCTTAAACTTTTATTGTAGCACAAATCTCCTAAAATTGGGCCAAGAGGAGCATGACTTCTTACTTTAGTCCCTCCTGTGAAAATGATATAATAAGAAGATAACAAGCTCTCAAGAAAATGCCAAAAGGAGAACGGATCGGATGAAATTACTCTATACGGATGTTCGGACCCCCTTGACCCATGTCCTGACACAAGAAGCCGTAGGGTTAGTAGAAAAGGGCAAGCGTGTGTTTTACATTGCACCCAACTCTCTTTCCTTTGAAAAAGAAGCCAAGGTCTTGTCTTATTTAGAAGGTCAGGCTTCTTTTGCTATTACCGTCACGCGCTTTGCCCAAATGGCTCGTTATTTCATCCTGAACCAGGTCTTTGAGGAGCAACCTTTGGATGATATCGGTCTCGGCATGCTATTTTTTAAAGCTCTTTCCCAGATGAAGGAGCAGGATCTTAAAGTTTACGGGGCTCTGCGTAAGGATCCTCAGTTTATCCAGCAACTGGTCCAGCTCTATCATGAATTGCAGACGGCACAGATGGATTTTACCGATTTAGAGATGCTCGAGGAAGCTGAAAAAAGAGAGGACCTCTTGGCGATTTTTGAAGCGGTCTCTGAGATGCTGGTCCAGCACCGGTATGAATCCCAGTCCAAGATTGCCTTTTTCCTCAATCAGGTCGAAGAAGGGCAGCTGGAAGAGCAATTACAGGATGTGGCGATCGTCGTCGATGGTTTCACGCGTTTTTCTGCTGAAGAAGAGGCTTTGATTAGTCTCCTTCACCGAAAAGGAGTGGAGATTGTCATCGGGGTCTATGCCAGTGAAAAAGCCTATCGGGCAAGCTTTAGAGAGGGCAATCTTTACCAAGCCAGTGTTGACTTTCTCCTCCAGCTGGCAAAGACTTTTGAGGTACAGCCACAGTCTCGTGGGCAAGCGATCGAAGACTCCTTTAGTCGCATTACCCGCATGTTAGAAGCGCGCTATGATTTTTCACAAGTGGAAAATGAGCTGGAGGACCAAGACCGAACAGCGGTTCAACTCTGGCAGACCAATACGCAAAAAGAAGAGTTGGAATATGTCGCTAAATCCATCCGTCAGCATCTTCATGATGGGGCCCGCTATCGGGATATTCGGGTCTTGTTAGGCGATGTAGAAGCTTATCAACTACAGCTCAAGACCATTTTTGACCAGTATCAGATCCCCTTTTACTTGGGACGAAGTGAGGCCATGGTCCACCATCCCTTGATTCAGGTCATTGAATCGCTAGGGCGGATCAAGCAGTTCAATTACCAGACAGAAGACGTCATCAACTTGTTGAAAACGGGTCTGTATAGTGATCTGACGCAAGAAGAAGTCGATGCTTTTGAGCAATACCTTCGTTTTGCGGAAATTAAAGGTGCTACAAAATTTCACAAGCCTTTTACTAGCAATCGTCAGGGTAAGTTCAATCTGGAAGAGCTCAATACTCTCCGGGAACGCGTTGTCGAACCTCTAGTCCCTTTCTTTTCACAGCGCAAACAAAAGGTGACCCATCTCTTAACCGCCTTTACAGAATTTCTGCAAGAGGCTCGACTTTCTCAGAATCTACAAGCTTTGATCAAGGATCTAGCCTTGGAGGAGCAGGAGCGCTATGATCAGGTCTGGAAGGCCTTTCTCCATGTCTTAGAGGAGTTGAACCTGGTCTTTGAGGACCAAGAGCTGACCGTAGATGACTTTTTGGCCCTCCTCTTATCGGGGATGCAATTGTCTCAATACCGGACAGTTCCTGCTACGGTCGATGTGGTGACGGTTCAGTCCTATGACTTGATTGAACCCTTGACAGCGCCTTATGTCTACGCGATCGGGCTGACCCAGGAGCGTTTTCCAAAGATTGCTCAGAACACCTCTCTGCTCAGTGAGGAAGAGCGCCAGCAGCTCAATGACGCCACCCAAGAAGGAGCAGAGCTCCAGGTGGTGACCAGCGAAAATCTCAAGAAAAATCGCTTTGTGGCAGTTTCGCTTCTCAATGCGGCGACCAACCAACTGGTCCTATCGGCCCCTAGCTTGGTCAATGAAATGGAAGATAGTGTCTCTCCTTACCTTGTCGAATTGACCAAGAAACCTATTGCCATCGAGTGGACGACCAAACAAGCTCAAGCATCGAGTGATGATATCGGGACCTACCGAGTCCTCTTAGCGCGCGTGATTGAACTCCATCAAGAAGAGATTACGAGTGAGTTGTCTCCTGAAGAAGCCAGCTTTTGGGGTGTGGCCGTACGGGTCTTGCGCAAAAAATTAGCCGCTGAAGGCATCCAGATTCCTCAAATTTCAACGGAATTAAAGAGCCGTCAGCTTCAGTCGGATACGCTTCAAGCGCTCTATCCTGAGGGCAAAGACTTGACTTTATCCGCTTCTGCCTTGAATGAATACTACAAGCACCAGTATGCCTTTTATTTGCGCTATGTCTTGGGCTTACAAGAAGACGAAACCATACGGGCAGACGCTCGCAGTCATGGGAATTTCCTGCACCGGATCTTTGAACGAGTCTTAAAAGACAGCTCCCATCAAGCGTTTGATCGGCGTTTAAACGAGGCGATTCGAGAAACCAGCCAAGAAGCAGAGTTCCAGCAATTGTATGGAGAAAATGGAGAGACCGAGTTTATTCGCAACTTGCTTCTTGATACCGCGAAAACAACGGGGCGTGTCCTCGCCCAGCAAAATGGGATCGAGACCATCGGTGAGGAGACCCTCTTTGGTGGAAGTACCCACACCTCTTATCCATTGTCCGATGGCCGTCTCCTGCAGCTACGAGGCAAGGTGGACCGCATTGACCAATTGAGGGATCGCGGAGCCCTCGGAGTCGTGGACTACAAGTCCAGTCTGACGCAATTCCACTATGACAAATTCTTTAATGGCCTGAATTCTCAATTGCCGACCTATCTTTCTGCGATTCAGGATTTGAAGGAGTACCAAGAGGAGCAGGGGATTTTCGGAGCCATGTATTTGGAAATGGGAGATCCTGTAGTGGATCTGAAAAAGACCAAGACAGTAGAGGATGCCATCAACCAAACCATGAAAAGTCAACAGTACAAGGGACTCTTTATGGCAGATCAGGCGCCTTATCTGGGCGAGGCCTATGATAAGAATAAGGCTATGATGCTGAGTAAGGAAGAACTGGACTTGCTCCTCTTGTACAACGCTTATCTTTATAAAACAGCAGCAGAAGGGATTCTCAAGGGGCAATTTGCCATCAATCCCTATAGTGAAAATGGGCGCAATATCGCACCATTTGTGGAGCAGTTTAAATCCATCACGGGATTTGAAGCCGATCGTCACCTAGGTCAGGCACGGTTCTTGACCAAACTAGACCAAAAAGGAATACGCGGTGAAAAGGTGAAAGCTGCTTGGATCGAGAAGATGAAGGAGGTCTTGAACAAATGATCAAACAAGCATTTTTGACAAGAGAAGAAATCAAGGCCCTTCAGGCCCAAGAGGCAGTTTCTACCAAAGAGCAAAAGCGAACACCAGAACAGATCGATGCCATCTATAGTTCGGGGACCAATATCTTGGTGTCAGCCTCTGCTGGATCAGGAAAGACCTTTGTCATGGTGCAGCGGATACTGGATCAGATGCAGCGAGGCATTTCGATTAAGGAGCTCTTTATCTCGACCTTTACGGTCAAGGCAGCCGGAGAGCTCAAGGAGCGTTTGGAAAATGAACTTGGAAAAGCCCTGCAAGCGAGCGATGACCCAGAGCTCAAGCAACACCTGGCCCGTCAAATCGCAGATGTCGCCACCAGCGATATCGGAACCATGGATTCCTTTACCCAAAAGGTCCTAACGCGCTATGGCTATTTGCTTGGGTTGGCGCCTCAGTTTAGGATTTTACAAAACGCTAGTGAGCAACGCCTCTTACAAAATGAAGTCTTTCAAGCTGTTTTTGACCGCTATTACCAGGGGGAAAACCAAGAAGCCTTTGTGCAGATGGTCAAGAATTTCACAGGGCAGCGCAAAAATTTATCCTTGTTTAAAGAACAGGTCTACCAGATCTATGACTTTCTTCAGTCGACCAGTGATCCGGAGAAATGGCTGGAAGAGCATTTCCTAAAAGGTTATGAGGAGACCGATTTTGAGCAGGTTGAAGGCGATCTGATGGAGAACATCCAGCAGGCCCTTTATGAAGCAGAAAGCTTTTTTGCCTTTCATTTGTCCAATGAGGGACAAGCATTTGGCAAGGCCAAATATTTGGAAGCTGTAGAAGAGGTGCTCGATCAGATTGGAAGCCTGACAGGTCGCACCAATAAAGAACAACTGACTTCGGTCCTAAAGGCAGTCGTGGCGATTAGTCGGGCATCAAATGGGGGAGCCTTGACCAATAGAGCCCGTAAGGAAGAGCTAAAAGACCTAGTCACAGCCTATAACCAGGATAAAACCATACATATCAATCGCCTCAGAGACTTGGAAAATCAGCTCTATCAGCTGGAATTTCAACAATCCTTCCACCAAGAAGAAGGCCCCATGCTCTCCTTGCTCCGGGACTTTATCAGAGACTTTGCTCGCGCTTATCTGGAGCGAAAAATCCAAGAAAAAGCTTATGAATTTGGGGATATCAGTCATTTTGCCATTCAAATTTTAGAGCAATTCCCAGAGGTGAGACAAGCCTTTCAAGAGCGTTATCATGAGGTCATGGTCGATGAGTACCAGGATACCAACCACACCCAAGAACGGATGTTAGACTTGCTGTCAAATGGCCACAATCGCTTCATGGTGGGAGATATCAAGCAATCCATTTATCGCTTCCGTCAGGCAGATCCACAGATTTTTAATGATAAATTTAAAGCCTACCAAGAAGAAGGGGCGAAAGGGCGGTTGATCCTGCTCAAGGAAAATTTCCGGAGTCATGTGGAGGTATTGGACGCGACCAATGATGTCTTTCGCCATTTGATGGACGAAGAGGTGGGCGAGATTGACTACAATCAAACCCACTATCTGGTTGCAGGAAGTGACAAGCAGCGGATGGCCTTGCCACAACATCGGGCAGAATTTTTGCTCTATGATGGCTCCCAAGACCAGGAAGAAAAGTCCGAAGACGAGGAAGCTGCTTCTGGACTCGAGACGGTTTCCAAGGGAGAAATTCTCCTAGTCATCAAAGAAATTTTACGTCTCCATCGGGTGGAAAAAGTGCCCTTTAAAGAGATCACGCTCTTGACTGCGACTCGAACGCGAAATGATGCGATTCTGGAAGCTTTTGACCAGTACCATATTCCGATTGTGGCAGATAGCGGACAGGCGCATTATCTTGAGTCACTGGAAGTGATGGTCATGTTGGATACCTTGCGGACCATTAACAATCCCTTGCATGATTATCCCTTGGTTGCTCTCATGAAATCACCCATGTTTGACTTTGATGAAGATGAATTGGCACGGATTTCCTTGCAGACCCTTCCAGAGCAAAAGCAAATGGCCTTCTACCACAAGGTCCAGTTAGCCCTTGAAAAGACTGCAGAGCATGCAAATCTGATTGATGCCAAGCTCTCAGCTAAAATCGAGAACTTCCTCAAAGTTTTATCTAGTTGGCGGACTGCTGCTAAGACCTCTTCGCTCTATGATTTGCTGTGGAAAATCTATGAGGATCGCTATTACTATGACTATGTAGGCGCCCTTCCAAATGGGGCCCAGCGCCAGGCCAATCTCTATGCCTTGACGCTTCGGGCCAATGATTATGAGAAGGCCAGCTTTAAGGGTTTGTCGCGCTTTATTGCCATGATCGACAAGGTGATCGAAAATGAACACGATTTGGCCAGCGTCCCTCTTGCGGCTCCAAAAGATGCCGTCCAGCTCATGACCGTCCATAAGAGTAAGGGGCTGGAATTCAAGTATGTCTTTATTCTCAATATGGACAAGGCCTTTAACCGTAAGGATCAATCGGGGCCAATTATTCTCAGTCGTCAAAAAGGGATTGGCTTTAAATATGTTGCGAACCTGCCGGTTGAGACAGAGAATCCAGCTGCTCCAAAATCCATTCGCCTGCAGATCGAAACGCCTTGCTACCAACGGAACGTGGAAGAAACAAAATTGGCCACGATTTCGGAGCAGATGCGTCTTCTTTATGTCGCTATGACACGGGCTGAGCTCAAGCTCTATCTGGTCGGAAAAGGCCGGGAGGACAAACTGCGTGATACCGATTGGGGGACCAGTCGCAATGGCAAATTGGATCCTGAAAAACGAAAAGAATGGACCTCATATCAGGACTGGCTCTTTGCTATTCAAGATGTGTTTACCAAGAATACCCTGGCCTATGACACGCGTTTTGTGACAGACGAAGACCTGACACCAGACCAGCTGGAGCCACTAGAGAAGGAGAAGGATTCCCGCCTGGATCAGCTCAAGGATGTCCGCCAGTCAGAGGATATTCGTCGGGCCTTGGATATCTTGGAAAATGTTGATCGGCTCAATCAGCTCTATGCTCCGGCCATTCATTTACCAAGTGTACGTACTCCTAGTCAGATCAAGAAATTCTACGAGCCAGTCATGGATGCCAATGGCGTCCAGATCATGGATGCAAAGACTGTGACGCCTGAGTTTGAGCTTCCAACTTTTGGTCAAGAAAAAGCTGTGACAGGAGCCCAAGTCGGTAGTGCTGTCCATGAACTCATGCAGCGCGTGCCTCTTGAGGAAGAAATCACGCTGGATAAGCTGCGTCAAGCCTTGGAGCAAGTTCAAGCAGAGCCAGCGGTCAAAGCCCGCATCAAGCTAGAGGCCATCCTTGCTTTCTATGAGACACCTCTGGGGACCTTGCTTCAAAAAGAGGCCTCTCGAGTCCGCCGCGAAGCACCCTTTGCCATGCTGAAGAAAGATCCAGCCAGTGGTGAGGACTTCGTCGTGCGGGGGATCTTGGATGGTTACGTGGTGCTAGAAGACCGGATCCTACTCTTTGATTATAAGACGGATCACTACAAGGTTCCTAGCCAATTGGTCGAACGCTACCGGGATCAGCTCGATCTCTATGCAGAGGCTCTTCGTCGTTCTTATGGCCAAGAACCAGTAGAAAAATATCTCGTGCTTCTAGGTGGCCCCCATCTAGAAGTGGTGAAAGTGGAGTAAATCATGGCAATTGCACAGGAAAACATCGAACGGATCCAAAGAATGGAAGGTTATTTGAATGACTATGCCAAGACTTTGGAAGAAACCAAAAAAGCAGTGGATCAACTAAGAGAGCATCAAGAAAGCTATATCCAACTGCGCGATTATTATAGTAGTCAGGCCTATTTTGATGATTTGGACTTGTCCAATCAAGCTGACTTTCCAGCGGATCTTCCTTGTGGTGTCTTGTCCGAAGATGCCGTCTATGATTTGTTAGACGAGCATTTTCAGATGGGAGTGGAACTCTTGGAGATCGCAACGAAAATGATCAAAGAACGGTGAAATTTCAATCTAAAAGCTCCGGGAAACCGGAGTTTTTAGATTGAAGACTAACGTCATCATAGAAACTTTCCTTAGGTGAGTACGGACGTCAGTGAACTTCTACGAAGTTCCATGACTTAGTTTTGAACCTAAAGTTTCAAAACTCCCGAGTGCTAGAAACAAAAGTGTTTCTAGCACTTTTCTCACGGCGGAAAGTTTCAGTATATGTTTGAATAAACATAATATATATCATTCTAATTCTTTTAGCATTACTTGTGTTAGCATATCGTGACAAACCCCTGCCAGTAAAAGAAAATTTTCCAAAATGGACTTTTTCTTCAGCAAAAAAAGCTCCGGTTTCCCGGGGCTTTTTTTGAATGATTAGTGTGAGACACGGCGACGTGCTGCTTTTTTGCGGTTTTCTTCGATGAAAGCTGCTTTCTTTTCTTCTGGCTCGATTACTTTTTTCTTGAATGTATAAACTGCACCTGCGACAGCAGCAACTGTACCAGCAACACCAGTAACAAAACCTTTACCAAATCCTTTAGCCATGTGAATTTCTCCTTTTCTGAACTTTAAATATTTATGTTATAATATATGGTAACGAAAAAACGTGAATTTTGCAAGGAAAAACGATGAAAACCAAGATAATTGTGATTGTGGGACCGACTGCTGTTGGAAAGACAGCTCTTGCGATCGATTTAGCACAAGCTCTCAATGGTGAGATTATCAGTGGCGATAGTCAACAAGTCTATCGCAAGCTGGATATTGGAACAGCCAAGGCGACACCAGAAGAGCAAGCTGCAGCTCCCCATCATTTGATCGATGTGCGGGAGGTGACCGAGTCTTACTCGGCTTTTGATTTTGTAAGAGAAGCTAAGACTGCGATTGAGGATATCACAGCTCGAGGCAAGCTTCCTATCATTGCAGGTGGGACGGGTCTTTATATCCAAAGTTTGCTCGAAGGTTATCATCTAGGTGGTGAAGTTCCTCATGAAGAGATTCTGGCCTATCGTGCTCAATTGGACTTGTTGTCGGATGAAGACTTGTACCAAAGAGTGGCGGAGCAAGGACTTGTGATTCCTCAGCTCAATCGCCGTCGGGCCATGCGGGCTCTTGAAATTGCGCATTTTGGGCAGGACCTCGCAAACGAAGAGACCGATTATGAACCCTATCTCATCTGTCTAGATGATGAACGGTCCTTGATCTATGATCGCATCAATCGCCGAGTAGATCGCATGCTAGAGGAGGGCTTGCTGGATGAAGCTCGGTGGCTCTATGATGACCATCCGGAAGTTCAGGCAGCTAAAGGCATTGGCTACAAGGAACTCTTTTCCTTACTTTAAGGGAGAGCAGAGCCTTGAGGAAGCCAGTGAGATCCTCAAGCGCAATACGCGTCGTTTTGCCAAACGGCAGCTGACCTGGTTTCGAAATCGAATGGAAGTGACCTTTTACGCCATTTCTGCCCCCCATTTCAAGGAGCAGGTTCTTGCAGATGTAAAGGAGTTTTTACAGCATGATTGAAACAGAAAAGAAACAAGAACGCATCCTTTTGGTCGGTGTGGAACTTCAAGGCATGGACAATTTTGATATGTCAATGGAGGAGTTGGCAAGCCTGGCTAAAACAGCCGGTGGAGATGTCCGGGGCTCCTATACACAAAAACGGGAGAAATACGACACCAAGACCTTTGTCGGCTCAGGAAAACTAGAAGAAATCGCACAAATGGTCGAAGCAGATGAGATTACAACGGTAGTGGTCAATAACCGACTGACCCCCCGTCAAAATGTCAACTTAGAAGAAATCCTAGGGGTTAAGGTCATTGACCGGATGCAGTTGATTTTAGATATCTTTGCCATGCGGGCTAGGAGTCATGAAGGCAAGTTGCAGGTGCACTTGGCCCAGCTCAAATACCTTTTGCCACGTCTTGTCGGTCAAGGGATCATGCTCAGCCGTCAGGCTGGGGGAATTGGTTCTCGTGGTCCAGGGGAAAGTCAGTTGGAGTTGAACCGCCGGAGCGTTCGCAATCAAATCACCGATATCGAGCGCCAGCTCAAGGCAGTTGAAAAGAACCGGGAAACCCTTCGTGAAAAACGCTTGGAATCACCTGTTTTTAAGATTGGTTTGATCGGCTATACCAATGCAGGAAAGTCGACCATTATGAATCAGCTGACCAGTAAGAGCCAGTATGAAGCCGATGAACTCTTTGCGACCTTGGACGCAACAACCAAGAGCATCCATCTAACAGGCAATCTGCAAGTGACGCTGACCGATACGGTTGGCTTATTCAAGATCTACCAACAGAGCTTGTATCGAGCTTTAAGTCGACCTTGGAAGAAAGTAAGAATGTGGACCTCCTGGTCCATGTCATCGATGCGTCTGATCCTAATCATGAAGAGCATGAAAAGACGGTGCTTTCGATCATGAAGGACCTGGATATGCTGGAGATCCCTCGCTTGACGCTTTACAACAAAGCAGATAAAGTAGCAGACTTTACCCCAACCCAGACACCTTTTAGCTTGATTTCAGCGCGCTCTGAGACAGCCCGTGAAGATCTCCAGGCTTTGCTCCTAGAAAAACTGAGAGAACTCTTTGTTCCCTTTACCATTCGCGTTCCTTTTTCAAAATCTTATCGGACACATGATCTAGAAACAGTAGCGATCATTGACCAGCGCGAATTTGAAGAGGATGTCGAGGTCATTCAAGGCTATATCGCAGAGAAAAATAAGTGGAAGTTGGAAGAATTTTATGACGGATTACGTTGATTTAGCAATAAAATATGGAGGTTATACCAGCCTCGATCGGGTCTATCTGACCAATCTTTTAAGCACGATCCCTGAGGAATTGCGTCTCCGTGTGATTACGCCTCCCCCAAGTGTGATCAACGCCTATTTTGCTGAGCTCTATCAAAAGAAGAGCCCCAAGGAGGCAATGGATTATTTCTTGGACTTGAGTCGGGCATTTGACTTATTCACAGTTCAGCAAAGCTTTGATGAACGAAAGCCATTTATCCGCCTCAATTTATCAGGTAAGTCTTATGGCTTGGCCTACGTAAATGAAGAGCTAGCCTGTGTCTTTGCTGAACATCCAGCAGAGATTATCACCTCTTCGATTTTATTCGAAATCGCAGAGATCTTTCCGCATTGCTTGGTCTTTGAAAAAGATGGCAAGATCTGCTTGCAAGAGGCCGGCCCAGAAGTGGTCACCAAAACAGAAGTCTCTCAGCCCTGACTGACTTGATGACCTTGGAAGATGGACGCTTGAAACTGTCAGGATATAACCAAGAGGAACTTCTCGAACTAGCGCAAGCCTACCCAGGCGACCTTTCTTTCCGTTCAGAGAACAGGACGGCCATGATTTATATAGATAGAAAGTAGACAATGGACATTCAATTTTTAGGAACGGGAGCTGGGCAACCCTCAAAAGCCCGAAATGTATCGAGCTTGGCGCTCAAATTGCTGGATGAGATCAATGAAGTCTGGCTCTTTGATTGTGGCGAAGCGACACAGAATCAAATTTTAGAAACGACCATTCGTCCACGAAAGGTTAGCAAGATCTTTATCACTCACTTACACGGAGACCATATTTTTGGTTTGCCAGGTTTCCTCTCTAGCCGGGCCTTCCAGGCCAATGAAGAGCAGACAGATCTGGATATTTATGGTCCAGCAGGCATCAAATCCTTTGTCATGACCAGTCTTCGCGTATCAGGCTCTCGCCTGCCTTACCGCATCCATTTTCATGAATTCGATGAACATTCTCTAGGTAAGATTTTAGAAACCGATAAATTCACGGTTTATGCGGAAGCTTTGGACCACACCATTTTCTGTGTGGGTTACCGGATCATGCAGAAGGACTTGGAAGGGACGCTCGACGCAGACAAGCTGAAGGCAGCGGGCGTTCCATTTGGTCCGCTCTTTGGCCAGGTCAAAAATGGACAAGATGTCACCCTGGAAGATGGGACTAAGATCATTGCAGCGGATTATATTTCAGCCCCTCGACCTGGTAAGATTATCACGATCCTAGGAGATACCAGAAAGACCGATGCCAGCGTCCGCCTTGGAGTCAATGCGGATGTCCTCGTCCATGAGTCTACCTATGGCAAGGGTGATGAGAAGATTGCTAAGAAACACGGTCACTCGACCAATATGCAGGCAGCAGAAGTAGCGCGTGAAGCTGGAGCCAAGCGCCTTCTTCTCAATCACATCAGTGCTCGCTTCTTATCAAAAGACATCAGTCAATTGCGCAAGGATGCATCCAGCATTTTTGAAAATGTCTATGTCGTCAAAGATTTGGAAGAAGTGGAGATCTAAGATGCGAACCATTCTCATAACAGGAGCAAGTGGAGGCTTGGCCCAAGAAATGGTCAAGCTCCTCCCTGAAGATCGGCTGATTCTCCTAGGCAGAAATCAAGAAAAACTGGAAAAGCTCTATGCCAGTCATCCTCAAGCTGAATGCATCGGGATCGATATCACTGATTCTTCAGCCGTCCAAGATTTGGTAGAAGAGCTCTATCAGCGCTACGGGCAGATCGATATCTTGGTCAACAATGCAGGCTATGGGATCTTTTGAGGCCTTTTGATCGCATTTCTGACCAGCAGGTGCAGGGAGATGTTTGAGGTCAATACCTTTGCCCTCATGCAGCTTTTCACGCTTGATGGGTGCGCGCATGAAGGAAGCAGGCAAGGGGCACATCGTCAACATCGTCAGCATGGCGGGTCTCGTTGCAACAGCCAAATCCAGCCTTTATTCGGCTACTAAGTTTGCGGCCATTGGCTTCTCCAATGCCCTGCGGTTAGAACTCATGCCCTTTGGTGTCCATGTGACGACGGTCAATCCAGGCCCCATTCGGACCACTTTCTTTGACCAGGCAGACCCAGACGGAAGCTATGTCAAAGCTGTGGATCGCTACATTTTGGAACCAGACTTTGTGGCTAAGAAGATTGTTAAAAACTTTGGAAAACCAAAACGCGAACTCAATCTTCCTTGGCTTTTGAACTTGACCCACAAGCTCTATACCCTTTTCCCTCGTATCTCGGACAAGCTAGCCAGCAAGATGTTCAATTTCAAATAGGAGGAGATAGATGGCCGCAAATATTCAAGCTTATTTAGAGAACCTCCGGCAACCCTGGGGACAGATCTATTATGATATCCTTTTTGAACAATTACAGGACATCAAGGGGAAGCGAGTGCTTGATTTTGGCAGTGGTTTTGGCCTTGTAGCCAACCACTTGGCGCAAGACAATGAAGTCCTTGCTGTGGAACCTAATGAGGAAATGGTGGCTTTGCGGGCTCAGGACCATCCCTACCAGCAACTCGTCGGAAGTCTGGACCAGATAGAGAGCTTTGAAGATGCTAGTTTTGATGTCATCCTCTGCCACAATGTCTTGGAGTATGTAGAGGATCGCAAGGTGGTTCTCAAGGAATTCACCCGTCTCTTGAAACCAGGTGGCCTGCTCTCTATCGTCAAGCACAATGAGGTTGGTCGCGTCCTGCAGACAGTAGTTTTTGAAAATGATACTCAGAAGGCTCTCGATTTGCTAGCAGGCCACGATCTGGAAACCCACTCCATGGGTTTGGCACAGGCCTATGATGTCTATCTAGCTGTTGAAGATCTAGCCCTCGAAGTTCAGGACTACCAAGGAATTCGAGTCTTTTATGCCTTACAGGACAATCGCTTCAAGGGCCAAGAAGGCTGGCGAGAGTCTATGCTCAAGATGGAGTTGGCGGTCTGTCAAGAGTCCCCTTACAGGGATATCGCCTTCTTCCAGCACTATACCTTAAAAAGGAGTTAAGATGTTAGATTACAAACAAGAGAATCCAGCGATGGCAGACTTACTCGCATTGTACAGCTCAGTCGGCTGGACCAATTATACCAACAACCCAACCATGCTAGAAGAAGCTGTCAAAGCCAGTCTCTGGCAGTTGGCCGTCTATGATGAGAAAGAGCTCGTCGCCTACATTCGCTTGGTAGGAGATGGCCACTCTGTTATTTGTACAGGACCTTTTGGTACGGCCAGATCACCAGCGTCAAGGCATCGGAAGGAAACTCTTGGAAGAGGCTTTAGGGAGTTTCCCAAATGTCTACCAACGGCTTCTTACCACTGAACGTAGCGAGAAAAATCTAGCCTTTTACCAGTCCCTCGGCTTTGTCGAACTTTCCGAGCAAGCCTGTACAGGGATGATTTATATGAAATAAGAGAGTGGGACAGAAATCGGTAATTCGTTAGAATTCGATTTCGTCGTCCCACCTCCGCACAGTTGAGTAGGGCTGTAAAAGCTGATGAAATCAGCGTAGTAGAGCCCACTCAACCACTGCGTCTTGCTCGACAATCCAAAAACAATTGAGAGGCTAGGACTTTTGTCCCAGCCTTATCTATTTGACTGATAAAAGGGGGAATAGGGATAGAGCTAAGTAATACGATAGCAACTATTTTTAAATATTTTGTATTTTCAAATATTCCAACTATTACCTGACCTTTTATTTCCCGCCATTTTAGGCTTTCATGATATAATAATCAGATAAGAAAAAGAGGAGACCAAAAGCTAGATGATCACTTCAAAATACGATTGGCAGTTAGCTTCGCCAAGTGCAGATGAGGCCTTTTTAGCCCTTGCCAAAAAAGCAGGCCTGGAAGCGTCCGTAGCAACCTTGCTGTATGAGCGTGGCATTCAGACCAAAGAGGATTTAGAAGACTTTTTAGAACCCAAGCTGGAGAAGCTACACGACCCTTATTTTCTCCATGATATGGACAAGGCAGTGGAGCGCATCCGACGGGCCATCGAAGATTATGAGCAGATCCTCATCTACGGAGACTATGATGCGGACGGGATGACCTCAGCCTCCATTATGAAGGAAACCTTGGAGCAGATGGGAGCAGAGGTGCAAGTCTACCTACCCAACCGCTTCACAGACGGCTATGGTCCCAATGAGAGTGTCTATAAATACTTTATCGAGCAGCAAGGCATTTCCCTGATTGTCACGGTGGACAATGGTGTGGCGGGCAATCAAGCCATTGCCATGGCCCAAGCAATGGGAGTCGATGTCATCGTGACCGACCACCACTCTATGCCAGAGGTTTTACCGGATGCTTATGCGATCATTCATCCCGAGCATCCAGATGCGGATTATCCCTTCCATTATCTAGCAGGATGTGGTGTGGCCTTTAAGTTGGCCTGCGCCCTCTTAGAGGAAGTGCCAGTTGATCTCTTAGACCTGGTAGCAATTGGGACCATTGCTGACATGGTCAGTCTGACGGATGAGAATCGGATCCTGGTCAAATACGGTCTGGGTGTTCTCCAACATACCCAGCGCATGGGCTTGCAGGAGCTCTTGGAGATTGCAGGGGATTCGTCCGGAGGATGTCAATGAAGAAACGGTTGGTTTTCAGATTGCTCCTCGTCTCAATGCCCTTGGCCGCCTCGATGATCCCCTAATCCGGCCATTGAACTCCTAACAGGATTTTGACGATGAAGAGGCGCACGAGATTGCCCTCATGATTCATCAAAAGAATGAAGAACGAAAAAGAGATTGTCCAAAGCCATCTATGACGAAGCTAAAACCATGGTCGATCCGAGCTTATCCGCCCAAGTCTTGGCCAAAGAAGGCTGGAATCCAGGGGTTCTTGGTATTGTTGCCGGTCGTTTATTAGAAGAGCTTCATCAGCCGGTCGTTGTTTTAAGCATCGAAGATGGACGGGCTAAAGGAAGCGCTCGGAGTTCTGACTCGGTCAATATCTTTGAAGCCCTCGACCCCTACCGGTCTCTCTTTATCGCCTTTGGAGGACATGCCGGTGCAGCAGGAATGACGCTAGAGGTGGACCAACTCCCTGCCTTGTCTCAGGCTCTTACGGATTACATTGCAGAACAAGAGGTGGATCTCAGCAGCAAGTCTAGCTTAGCCATCGACGAGGAACTGCATCTAACAGAACTAACGCTTGAGACCTTGAAAAGCTTTGATCGCTTGAGTCCTTTTGGCATGGACAATAAGAAGCCGGTCTTTCTGGTCCGTAACTTCAAGGTAGAAGGGGCGCGCTCGATGGGAGCCGGCAATACCCATTTGAAACTCAAAATTTCTCAAGAAGATGCGACCTTTGAGGTGGTTGCCTTTGGCTTGGGAAGCTTAGAGACAGAGTTCGCACAAGCGCAAGACCTAGAGCTAGCTGTGCAGTTGTCGGTCAACCAATGGAATGGTCAAACGACTCTCCAGCTCATGCTGGTTGATGCGCGTGTGGATGGCGTGCAGCTCTTTAATATCCGCTCCAAAAATGCTAGCCTCCCCGCAGGTGTTCCCGTTCTTGATTTTACCCAAGAACTGCCAGATCTAGCAGGAGCTTCCGCTGTGGTGGTTGGAAATATCCCTGAGGATTTAGAGCAACTACGGCAAATCTTCCAAGAGCATGATTTCCAGGCCGTTTATTTCAAAAATGAGATCGCCAAAGCCTACTATCTGACAGGATACGGTAGCAGGGACCAGTATGCCAAACTCTATAAAACCATCTACCAGTACCCAGAGTTCGATGTCCGCTACAAACTCAAAGACCTAGCGGCCTATCTCAAGATCCAGCAGATCCTCTTGGTCAAAATGATTCAGATCTTCCAAGAGCTGGGCTTTGTGACCATTGAAAATGGCATCATGAAGGTCAATAAAGAAGCAGAAAAACGAGAAATCGCAGAAAGCAGCATCTACCAAAACCTCAAACAAACCGTTAAAGAACAGGAGTTGATGGCTCTTGGAACGGTTCGTGAAATCTACGACTACCTGACAGGTCAGGCCTCATGAAAGACATCTAAAATATTTTCTATGGCTCACTCCTATCCTACTTTTTTGCCTTTATTGTTTGGGAATCTACCTGACCCTAAAAAATCCCATGGAGGAGATTGTTTACTCTGAAAATGGTGGATGGATGCGCTATGTAATGTTTAAGCCCTTTACAGAAACGATAGGAAATGATGGTATCTGGAAAGAAGATGAGGGATTTCAAATCTACCCTATTCAGATAAAATCGTTAGTGGTCAGGAAGACCTATCCGTCATGATGTTTCGAGACAGTTCTGAATGGGTTTACTGGTATGAATACCATCTAAACGAAAATGCATACGTTCGTATGTCTTTCAAATACGATTCTGCAAATAAGGTGTTCCTCCAAAGGGATGTTTATCTTTATGCAGATGATCAAGAAGTAGAGGGTAGTGATTTTCTACAGAATCTTTCTGCCTACGACAAAGACCGGACTTGGTTGAAAAAGCAAAGTAAGAAAGTTGCCGAGCAATACATCCTTGGTACCTGGTTCAAGAATGGAAGCTCTCGCTATTCTTTAAAAAACCTAGGTGATTTGAAAATCGAGTACAATAAATTGATAGAAGAATAGTAAGTTTTTTTGGAACTCAATCCCACATCATTTTTCGGATGTGGGATTTTTGCTTTTGACGCGGGAGCTTGGGAAAATGATTTGGCAAAAAATGATGCAAGTTAGTAGAATTCATGATATAATGGAATGTAAAAAATTTTTTATGAAAGAAAGTTAACCATGAATTTAAAAGATTACATTGCAAGCATTGAAAACTATCCACAAGAAGGAATTACCTTCCGTGATATCAGCCCTTTGATGGCAGATGGCAATGCTTATAGTTATGCGATTCGTGAAATCGTTCAATACGCAACAGATAAGAAAATCGACATGATCGTTGGTCCTGAAGCGCGTGGCTTCATCGTTGGATGTCCGGTCGCTTTTGAGTTGGGAATTGGATTTGCGCCTGTTCGTAAGCCTGGTAAATTGCCACGTGAAGTCATCTCTGCTGACTACGAAAAAGAATACGGTGTTGATACCCTCTGCATGCACGCAGATGCCATCAAACCAGGTCAACGTGTCCTCATCGTTGATGACCTCTTGGCGACTGGTGGTACGGTGAAAGCAACCATCGAAATGATCGAAAAACTCGGTGGAGTTGTTGCAGGTTGTGCCTTCTTGATCGAGTTGGATGACTTGAAAGGTCGCGAAGCGATCGGCGATTACGACTACAAAGTCTTGATGCATTACTAATATAGTCTAATACTATAACTGGCTACAGAAAAACCATAATTGAAAACTATAAGCTCCTATCATATAATGTTAGTTAAGAACTTGTAAGATGGGAGCTTTTTATGCCAATTACTCTAGATAAAAAATTACCAGCAGTCGATATCCTTCGTTCAGAAAATATTTTTGTCATGGATGATGTTCGGGCGACTCACCAGGATATTCGGCCGATGAATGTTCTCATTCTTAATCTGATGCCGACCAAGGTTGCAACAGAAACCCAGCTCTTACGGCTCCTTGCCAACACGCCCTTGCAGATCAATGTAGATTTTCTCTATATGGCGAGCCATGAATCCAAGAATACAGCAGCAGAGCATTTGGAGAGCTTCTATAAGACTTTTGAGGATATCAAGGATAATTACTATGACGGCTTGATTGTGACAGGGGCGCCTGTCGAAAAGATGGACTTTGAGGAAGTAGACTACTGGGAAGAATTGACCCAGGTCTTTGAATGGTCTAAGCGTCATGTCTTTTCGACCTTGCACCTTTGTTGGGGAGCGCAGGCTGGATCTGTACCACCGTTACGGGATTCAAAAAAAGTAGAGCTCTGTGACAAGCTATCGGGTATCTATGACCAAGCAGTGGTACGTCCCGATAGTCTGCTCATGAGAGGCTTTGACGATCGCTTCCTTGCCCCTCATTCTCGTTATACAGATATTCCTTTGAAGGAAGTCCTTGAAAAGAGCAATCTTCAAGTGATCGCTCAAGGAAATGAAGTTGGGCTTTCCATCATTGCCAGTCCAGATATGCGTGAGGTCTATAGCTTTGGCCATCTGGAGTATGATCGCGACACGCTGGCAAAAGAATACCACCGAGATGTCAAGGCAGGCTTGGATCCAGACGTCCCTAAGAATTATTTTGATGGGGATGACGCTAATACAGAGCCTCGCATTCGTTGGAATCTAGCTGCGACGACCTTCTTTAGTAATTGGATCAACTATGCGGTTTATCAAGAAACACCCTACCGCTTGGAAGAATTGGAAAAAGATATTTCATTTTATGGTTACCTATAAAGGGGAATTATGACATATTCACAAGCATTTAAGTATGGCAACTTGGTTCTTCCAAGTGCCTTGCTTTTTCATTATCATGAATTGTTTGACCAAGCAGATGACTACTTGGTTTGGCAGTTTTTCTTCCTTCAAAATACGACCGGCCAAGAGGCCTTAACTCCCAATCAGATTGCTAGTCATCTAGGAAAAACGGTGACAGAGGTCAATCGGATTATGTCCAATTTGACCACCAAGGGACTCCTTCAATACCGGACCATTGAGCTCAATGGCGAGATTGAAGCCATCTTTGATGCGACCATTGCCCTGGAGCGCTTGGATGAGATTTTAGAAGCCCAATCACAAGGGAAGGCACAGAGCGCGCCTGCTAAGGGAAATGTCATCAAGGACTTGGTGGAAACTTTCCAACAAGAACTGGGACGACTCTTGACGCCTTTTGAGATTGAAGACCTGACCAAGACCGTGCGAGAGGATCAGACAGATCCAGATGTGATCAAGGCAGCATTACGAGAAGCTGTCTTTAACGGCAAGCCTCACTGGAAATATATACAAGCCATTTTGCGAAACTGGCGCAGTGAAGGCATCAACAGCCTGGCCCAAGTAGAGGCGAAACTACAAGAACGCGAGCAAGCCAACCCACGCAATGTAACGGTTTCAGACGATTTCTTGAAGGCCATGGATTTGTGGAAGGATTAAAAGGAGACGATTGATCAATTGAAATGGGGAGATAAAAACAGACGCAGACGATTTAGATGGCTCTATCCGACTATGTTAGTGGTCGGATTGTTTTTATTGTTTGGCATGATCAGCTTTTACTACGTACGGACCAACCTATTAACTTCGGGCCTGTACCCAGTAGAAGAGACTCTACTAGAGGCTGGCTATACCAAAACTAAGACAGGATTTCGTAAAAAAGATGCCAATGTAATCATTGACATCCAGTGGAACGCAAAAACAAAGGTATTTGATAAAAATCATTATCGCTTTAAAGCCCATCAAGAGACAACTTTCTGGAAGAAAACCTATGTGGATAAGGAAACACTTGAACGTTTGACCAATGGCCAGCTGTCTAACCAATATGGTTTCGTGCAGTACACCAAGGTTAATAAGAAAGATTGGCTAAGGGTTTCTCCAAGACTAATAGCCCACGCTGGAGGGACGGTCCGGGAGAAGGAGTACAATACGAAGTATACCAATTCCTTAGAGGCTTTACGGCAAAATTACAATCTCGGCCATCGCTTGTTTGAAATGGATTTTAATTTGACTAGTGACAAGAAATTAGCTGCAGTTCATGATTGGCACCATTTTGGAAACAAAGATGATGTCGCACCTTCTTCTAAGGAATGGAAGAAATTTCAGGGTTATGGTTCCCCAGAAACACCAAGTCGCTTTACGACCATGTTAATAGGGGATGTGTTTGATCAAATGATAATTAATCGAGATATGGTGTTGGTGACAGATATCAAATCGATGGAAATCTCTAAGGAAGATAGGATTACACAATTTAAAGAACTTGTTTCAGAAGCAAACAAGCGAGACAAAGAACTATTGGATCGTGTGATTCCACAAATTTATCATCAAGAGATGTTCGGAGAAATCGAATCTATTTATCCTTTCAAGCACGTGATCTATACGCTCTACGCCTCACCAGATAGTGGAGAAGAAGTGCTGGATTTATCGCCAAGCACAAGGAAATCGAGGCGGTGACCGTCCCTATCGACGATTCTCGCTTAACTCCTAAGTTTATCGAACAGGTACATAAACTTGGAAAACGGGTCTATGTTCATACCATTCAAACCTATGAGAGCCTAACTAAGTATGCTGCGATCAATGTTGATGGCTTTTACACTGGCTTATTGACTCCACAGGATATGGCCGTGTATGAATCCGTATCAAAATAGAAAAAGACTAGCACTTTATAAAAGTGCTAGTTTTTGCATTTATAGATAGTCTGCGTAGGCTTTTTTTAGTCTTCTAAGGAGTTCTTGTTTTTCCTCGTCACTGGCAAAGGAAGCCTGGATGGCATCGACATTGTGCTGGTAAAAGTCAGTTTCCTTGGTTTGGAAATGCTGATGGTAGAGGGCGTATTCCTTGGTGAGGTCGGTATCAGATACAGTCCGGTTATCGGTATTGATACTGATCCGAGCACCAGCTGCCTTCATCTTCAGATAAGGGAAATCTTCTAAAGTCGGTGCTGCTTTTGTCTGTAAGTTACTGGTTAAGCAGAGTTCACCGGTGACTTCATTTTCAACAAAAGACTGGAGTAGGGCTGGTTCATGAGATAGAGCCGTCACGTGGCCATTGCGTTTGATGCCAAAAGCAATCGATTGGGCTACAAAGTGTGGGCAATGACACTCACCTGCGTGAAGCGTCATCGGCCGATGGTAACTTTTGACTTGCTCGATTAAAGGTCGAATATCTTCTGGAGAGTAGTTGTGCTCATCCCCAGCAAAGTCAAACCCGACAAATTCCTGATCCCTGACTTGGTTGGCTTCGGCAAGGATACGAGATGTGAGTTCTTGATCTGATTGGCGCATGCCACAGACCAAGGCTTTTGCAACAATGCCAAATTCCTCCTGGGCTTGGCGCAGACCATCGCAGACAGCATCGATGGTTTCTGGGACGGTGAGTCCTTGGTCCATGGACAATTCTGGGGCAAAACGGACCTCGATGTAGACGACATTTTCAAGAGCAGCTTGCTTGGCCACATCGTAAGCAGCAAGCGTCAAGGCTTCCTTGGTTTGAAGAAGAGGTCGAATGTAGTCAAAGGCCTCCAAATAGTCCAAGAGATTCTCACAGTGGGCAGGCGCAGTGACATGGTGCTTGAGCTCCTCATCGCTAGCAGGTAGGTCAATATTGGCCATGGCTGCCAGCTGGCGAATGATTGGAAGCGACAAGGAACCGTCTAAGTGACAGTGAAGTTCTGTCTTTGCCAAACTATGAAAATCGATCGTGGACATGGTTTTCTCCTTAAAATTGTATTTTTTCTATACTATCATTTTGACAAAAAAAGTCAAGTAGCCTTCACGTAGCAGATCTTTGAAAGGAAGCCCGAGATTTGATATGCTAGGAGTAGCGAAATAAAGGAGAAGAAAGATGTCAGACTATCAATTACCAGAAGTATGGGAAGCACCGAGCCAAATGGGAGGAGCCTGGGGTGGCTTGAACCAACCAACAGCAGGTGCCCGCTTTGAACAAACCCTTCCAAAAGGCGATCAGCCTTTCCAACTCTATACCCTTCCAACACCCAATGGGATCAAGGCGACCATTATGCTGGAGGAACTGCAAAGAGCTGGGAGTGGATGCAGGTTATGACGCTTATCGGATCAAGATTGGTGAGGGAGATCAGTTTGGTAGTGACTTTGTAGCCATCAACCCAAACTCGAAAATTCCAGCCATGTTGGATCAATCGGGCGATCAAGCCATTCGTGTCTTTGAATCGGCCAATATCCTCCTGTATCTAGCGGAGAAATTTGGCAAATTAATCCCGACTGATCTGGCTAAACGGACAGAGGTGCTCAACTGGCTCTTCTGGCAGACGGGTGCAGCACCATTTTTAGGAGGGGGCTTTGGTCATTTCTTCCACTATGCACCTGAGAAAATCGAGTATGCCATCAACCGCTTTGCCATGGAAGCCAAACGTCAATTGGACCTACTGGACAAGGAACTGGCCACTAAACCTTATATCGCAGGGGATGACTACACCATTGCAGATATTGCCATCTGGTCTTGGTATGGTCGTCTAGCCCAAGACAAGGTCTGGGACCGAGCAGGAATTTTCCTAGATGTGAAGGAATACAAGCATCTGCAAGCTTGGACAGAGAAAATCGCCAATCGCCCAGCAGTGAAACGTGGCTTGGAAGTAGAATATAAGGAAATTGACTAAAGTCTAAGCATAGATAATTCAATTGTATTGAGATTTTCTTTAGGTGAGTTCGGACGTCAGCGAACTTCGTAGAAGTTCCATGACTAAATCAAGATACAAAGGGAGTCTGCGGATAAAGTCAAAATAGGAAGTTTGACGAAGAATTTCTGGATTCTAGGAAAACTTATCTTTTTGACACGAGCCGCAGCCCGTGTTCAATTCGTTTTGAACCCCTTCGCTTTTCAATTTTTAGGCTCAGGCTAAAACAGTTCCCCGAACTGTTTTACTTTCAAAACTCCCGAGTGCATGAAACAAAAAGTTTCATGCACTTTTCTCACTGCAGAAAACTCAATACGTATTTTTTTGGCTCCAAAAATAAGAGATTTCTCGCTAGCTAGAACAATTTAGCAACAATTTGATAAGGCGCCGTCGCGCCTTTTTTTAATGGTGCAAACATGGTATACTAAAGGGTGGAATAAAAGTTTAGAAAGTAGCACATGGAATTTACAAAATTATCAAATCGCTTGGACTTGGTGGCTAGCTTCGTCCCAGCTGGAGCGCGTCTGTTGGACGTGGGGAGTGACCATGCTTATCTCCCAATCGCCCTCTTACAAGAAGGCAAGATTGAGGCTGCCATTGCAGGGGAAGTGGTAGAAGGGCCCTATCAGTCTGCCCTTCAAAATGTTGCGGATAATGGCTTAGAAGACAAGATTGAGGTCCGTCTGGCTAATGGATTGGCTGCCTTTGAACCAACAGATTGCATTTCCTGTATCACTATTGCCGGCATGGGAGGACGATTGATTGCAGATATCCTAGCCGCAGGTCTTGAGAAATTAGCTGGTGTCTCTCGCTTGGTCCTCCAGCCAAATAATCGCGAGGATGAACTGCGGGCTTGGTTGGTAAACCATGATTTCCGTATTGTCGATGAAGCGATCTTGGAAGAAAATGAGAAGTTCTATGAGATCCTTGTGGTGGAACAGGGTTCTCAAGAGTTGACAGCCAAGGAACTACGCTTTGGTCCCCATTTGATGCGGGAACAAGCTCCAGCCTTTGTCCAAAAGTGGTCCAAGGAAGTGGAGAAATTAGACTTTGCCTTGGAGCAGGTCCCAGTTGAGAATCAATCTGCCAGAGCATCGTTAGAAGAGCGCATCACTCATATCAAGGAGGTTCTACATGTTAGCTAGTGAAGTCATCAAACGCTATGAAGCCTACTGTCCTCAGGAACTTTCCATGGAGGGAGATGTCCGTGGGCTACAGGTCGGCACGCTACAAAAAGACATCCACAAGGTCATGGTGGCCTTAGATATCCGCGAGCAGACAGTGGCAGAAGCTATCGCCCATGGGGTAGACTTGATCATCGTCAAGCACGCACCGATTTTCCGTCCCATCAAGGATTTGGTAGCCGATCGGGCTCAAAATCAGATCTATATCGATTTGATCAAGCATGATATCGCTGTCTACGTCAGCCATACCAATATTGACATTGTCCCAGATGGGCTCAACGATTGGTTCTGCCAGCTCTTGGAAATTGAAGATACAGAGCCCCTCAGTATGACAGGGGAAGGGCTCGGAATCGGCCGCATCGGTCGGGTACCCGCTCAAACCTTTGGCCAGTTGGCTAGCAAGGTTAAAGAAACCTTTGGCTTAGACGCTTTGCGCTTGGTTCATTATGACCAGGCGGATTTGGAACGGGTCATCGAGCGCGTCGCCATCTGTGGAGGAAGTGGCCAGTCCTTTTACAAGGATGCTCTCGCTAAAGGGGCTGAGGTCTATATCACAGGAGATATCTACTACCACACAGCTCAGGACATGCTGAGCGATGGGCTCTTGGCCTTGGATCCAGGACACCATATCGAAGTTCTTTTTGTGTCAAAATTAGTAGAAAAGCTCAATCAGTGGAAGGCTGAAGAAGCGTGGGAGATTGAAGTGATTGGCAGTCAAGCCAGCACCAATCCTTTTTGCCATATCTAAGGGGTCATGATGAAAGTTGCCATTATCGGTGCAGGGATCGTGGGATCCACTGCAGCTTATTATTTATCCAAAGAAGCACAGGTGGATGTGACCGTCTACGACCATGGAGTGGGCCAAGCGACTAAGGCGGCTGCTGGCATTATTAGCCCTTGGTTTTCTAAACGGCGGAATAAGGCATGGTATCGCCTGGCTCGTCTGGGAGCAGACTTTTATCAAGAATTGGTAGCAGACCTGGCCAAGGACGGAATTAAAACAGATTTTTACCAGCAGACTGGCGTCTATCTCCTCAAGAAAAATGAGGAAAAATTAGATGATCTCTATCAGTTGGCGCTGAGTCGACGAGAAGAATCTCCCTTAATCGGGGACTTGGCGATTTTGACTAAGGAAGAAGTAGCCCGGCAATTTCCTGATCTACAAGGCTTTGAGAAGCTCCTTTATGCATCAGGTGGAGCCCATGTGGAGGGAGCCCTTCTCACGGAAACCCTTCTTCAGGCAAGCGGCGCAAGAGTCATCAAGGAAGAGGTTGCTCTCTCAGTCTCAAGTGATGGTTATCAGATTGCAGGAGAATGCTATGACCAAGTCATCCTAGCAACAGGAGCCTGGTTGGGTCAGATGCTCGAGTCGCTTGGCTACCAAGTTGATGTCCGTCCGCAAAAGGGGCAACTGCGGGATTATCAGCTAGACCTAGATACTGCTGATTATCCTGTGGTCATGCCTGAAGGAGAGCTGGATATCATTCCATTTCAGCAGGGCAAAATCAGTATGGGAGCCACCCATGAAAATGAGATGGGCTTTGACCTGACAGTGGATCAGGCTCTGCTGAATCAGATGGAAACAGAAGCTCTGTCTTACTATCCAGAACTAGCTCAAGCGGAAGTTATCGGGGAGCGCGTTGGAACTCGTGCCTACACCAGTGATTTTTCACCATTTTGGGGAGCTGTTCCTGATCGAGCAGGCCTCTATGTCGCTAGTGGACTTGGTTCGTCTGGCCTCACAACAGGTCCACTCATTGGTTGGCACCTAGCCCAACTAGTGGTAGGAGGAAACCTGCGCTTAGATCCAGCAGATTATCCAGTTGAACAGTATGTGACGAAGAGAGTGGGACAAAAGTCCTAGCCTCTCAATTGTCTTTGGATTGTCGAGCAAGACGCAGTGGTTGAGTGGGCTCTACTACGCTGAATTCATCAGCTTTTACAGCCCTACTCAACTGTGCGGGGGTGGGACAACGAAATCGAATTCTAACGAATTACCGATTTCTGTCCCACTCTCTTTTTTTTTCGAAAGATCTTCCTTAATTGGGCTAAAAATAGCAGAATAGAACAATTGAATCATCAAGAAAATGGGAGTTATTATGAATTGGTTTCAATCGCAATCCGTAGTCTTGCAGGCCTTTCTCGCAGGATTGTTTACATGGGGCTGTACCATTGTCGGGTCAGCCATCGTCTTTTTCTTCAAGCATATTAGTCGCAAGTTACTGGACATCATGATGGGATTTGCGACAGGGGTTATGATCGCGGCTTCTTTTTGGTCGCTCTTACAACCCTCGATTGAGTATGCGGAAAACTCCTATGGGAGCCTGGCTTGGTTACCGGCTGCGATCGGTTTTCTGACTGGAGGATTTTTCCTCCGCTTGATTGACGCCATCGTCCCTCACCTTCATATGACGAAGGAGATTGAAGAGGCTGAGAGTATTCATACGCCGCGGGAGAAGAAGTTGTCTAAAACAACCCTCCTCTTTCTCGCCATTACCATTCATAATTTTCCAGAAGGCTTAGCAGTCGGAGTGGCCTTTGGAGCTCTGGCTAGTAATCCAAGTCCAGAAGCCTTTATCGGGGCGGTTGGCTTGGCTATCGGGATTGGTTTGCAAAATATCCCAGAAGGGGCAGCTCTTTCCATTCCAATCCGGACAGATGGAAAATCTCGTCTCAATGCTTTTTATTGGGGATCTATGTCCGCTATCGTCGAGCCCATCGGAGCCCTTCTAGGAGCAGTAGCGGTTTTGTCCATGACGGCTATCTTGCCTTACGCCCTCTCTTTTGCGGCAGGTGCGATGATCTTCGTGGTAGTTGAAGAGTTGATCCCAGACTCCCAGACCAATGGTAATACAGACGTAGCGACCCTGGGCCTCATGGTTGGCTTTGTCATTATGATGATCCTAGACGTCGCTTTGGGATAAAGAACATCACCTTGTAACATAGATGCAAGGTGACTTTTTTATATAAACATGATAAAATAAGAGTAATGACTACGTAGAAAGGCCTAACATTATGAAAGGTATTATTTTAGCAGGGGGCTCAGGAACTCGCTTGTATCCATTGACACGTGCGGCTTCTAAACAGTTGATGCCCATTTATGACAAACCAATGATCTACTATCCGTTGTCAACCCTTATGTTGGCAGGGATCAAAGAAATCCTGATCATCTCGACTCCTCAAGACCTTCCTCGTTTTGAAGAGCTTCTTGGAGATGGTTCTGAACTAGGGAATTTCTCTCTCTTATGCAGAGCAACCAAGTCCAGATGGTTTGGCGCAAGCATTCATCATCGGAGAAGACTTTATCGGTGACGATCATGTTGCCCTCATCCTTGGGGACAATATCTTCCACGGAAATGGCCTAACCAAGATGTTGCAACGGGCAGAAGCGAAAGAAAAAGGAGCGACTGTCTTTGGTTACCAAGTTAAAGATCCAGAACGCTTTGGTGTGGTAGAGTTTGACGCGGATATGAACGCTATCTCTATCGAGGAAAAACCAGAACATCCAAAATCGAACTTTGCAGTGACAGGACTTTACTTCTATGACAATGATGTGGTAGAAATTGCCAAAAACATCAAACCAAGCCCTCGTGGAGAGCTTGAAATCACTGATGTTAACAAGGCCTATTTGGAGCGTGGAGATCTCTCTGTTGAGCTCATGGGCCGTGGTTTTGCCTGGTTGGATACTGGAACTCACGAAAGTCTCCTGCAAGCATCTCAATATATCGAAACTGTTCAACGCTTGCAAAATGTCCAAGTGGCTAACCTTGAGGAAATTGCCTATCGCATGGGTTATATCAACAAAGAACAAGTCCATGAATTAGCGCAATCACTGAAGAAAAACGAATACGGACAATACTTGCTCCGTTTGATTGGAGAAGCTTAATGACAGAACAATTTTTCGAAAAAGAATTAGCAGCCCGCAAAATTGAAGCTATCCCAGGCTTGATGGAGTTTGATATTCCAGTGCGCGGGGACAACCGTGGTTGGTTTAAAGAAAACTTCCAAAAAGAGAAAATGCTTCCCCTTGGTTTCCCTGAAAGCTTCTTTGCAGAAGGTAAGTTGCAAAACAATATTTCATTCTCTCGTAAGAATGTTTTGCGTGGCTTGCATGCAGAGCCTTGGGACAAAGTACATCTCTGTAGCAGATGAAGGCAAGGTTCTTGGAACTTGGGTAGACCTTCGTGAAGGCGATAGCTTTGGGAATACCTACCAAACCGTGATCGATGCTTCAAAAGGCATCTTCGTCCCTCGTGGTGTAGCCAAATGGGTTCCAAGTTTTGACAGACAAAGTTGCTTATACATACTTAGTCAATGATTACTGGGCACTGGAACTCAAACCAAAATATGCTTTTGTCAACTATGCAGATCCAAGCCTAGATATCCAATGGGAAAACTTGGAAGAAGCAGAAGTTTCAGAAGCAGACAAGAATCACCCACTGCTCAAAGACGTTAAACCCACTAAAGAGCAGAAGATTTGTAAGAATGAAGCTCTAAAAGCAATCAGACATCAGTATACAGCTTTTGACTGCTATAAAAGGAGCCTAGTAGGATCTGTTCCTGCCCTAGTGAAAAGCACTGAACGATTGCCGTTTCAGGGTGAATCTTTGACTAGGAAATCTGGAGACTTCGGCTTCGAAATTGAGCCATGAAACCGAAGGGTTGTTGGCGTCCCTCACTAGCTAAAAAAGATTTGAACAATCAAAACTAAAAAAACTATTTGGAGAAAAAAATGTCAGAATATAAACATATCATCGTAACTGGTGGAGCTGGTTTCATCGGTTCAAACTTCGTACACTATGTCTACAACAACCATCCAGACGTGCATGTGACTGTCCTTGATAAACTTACTTATGCTGGAAACCGTGCCAATATCGAAGAAATCCTTGGAGATCGTGTTGAGTTGGTGGTGGGAGACATCGCTGATGCTGAATTAGTTGACAAATTGGCTGCCAAGGCTGATGCTATTGTTCACTATGCGGCTGAAAGCCACAATGACAACTCCCTCAAAGACCCATCTCCATTTATCTACACAAACTTTGTTGGAACTTATACACTCTTGGAAGCTGCTCGTAAATACGACATTCGTTTCCACCACGTGTCAACAGACGAAGTGTATGGAGACCTTCCATTGCGCGAAGATCTTCCTGGACATGGGGAAGGTCCTGGTGAAAAATTCACTGCTGAAACCAAATACAACCCATCATCACCTTATTCATCAACCAAGGCTGCTTCAGACTTGATTGTGAAGCTTGGGTACGTTCATTTGGTGTTAAGGCAACTATTTCAAACTGTTCAAACAACTACGGGCCATACCAACACATCGAAAAATTCATCCCACGTCAAATCACCAATATCTTGTCTGGCATCAAGCCAAAACTTTATGGTGAAGGGAAGAACGTCCGTGACTGGATCCACACCAACGACCACTCAACTGGTGTTTGGGCTATCCTCACTAAAGGCCGTATCGGTGAAACTTACCTGATCGGTGCCGATGGTGAAAAGAACAACAAAGAAGTGCTTGAGCTCATCCTTGAAAAAATGGGTCAACCAAAAGACGCCTACGACCGTGTAACAGACCGTGCTGGTCACGATTTGCGTTACGCCATCGATTCAACAAAATTGCGTGAAGAATTAGGTTGGGAACCACAATTCACAAACTTCGAAGCAGGTTTGGAAGATACCATCAAGTGGTACACAGACCACCAAGACTGGTGGAAAGCTGAAAAAGAAGCTGTAGAAGCCAACTACGCGAAAACACAAAAAGTTTTGAAATAATGAAGAAGGTCCAAGTGGAAAATCGCTTGGACTTTTTCAGATATTTTTCTGAAAATAAAAAAATTAACCATGGATTTGTGGTATAATATGGTTAGTTTTTATAATGAATCAATAAGGGGGATATGATGAATCAAAACGATTGGGTTGAATACTTTGAAGCGGTCAATGGTCGCAAGCCAAGTATGCAAGAATTTCAAGAAGCTCGTGAAAAAGGGGAGTTTGTCGTAGAGCGAAAAGAAGCGCCAGCTCCAACAACTGAGGCACCAGCTCCAGCAACTGAAGCGCAGGCTCCTGCTCAGGAAGCACCTGTTGCACCTAGTGCACCTCTTTCACAAGAGCAGACAGCTGTTTGTCCAACCGCAGCCATCGGCGAAAACTTTGCAACCTGTTCCAAGACCAAAAAAATTGACATTTACTTTCAATAAACAAGCCCAAATTGGGGCCGCATTTGCGGGACTTGTCGCAGTGATTGCTCTTGCTTGGTTCTTTTTCTTTTCAGGTGGACCAAGTCTAGATGGGGTTTGGTTGAGAAATACGGATTCTAGTCCGGTCACTTATGAACTAAGTGGAAAGAAACAAAAAGTCAATGGTGGCGAGACCATCAAAAAGGTTCTCAAGGGCAATGAAGCGAAAAAAGAATTTAATACAGCACTTTCTTTGTTAAATGCAACGGACTTGCATTCACTTGCGGATGTCGATAAGAAGTTTAACCTGAAGACGACAGAAATAGTTGTTATTAAGTCTGGTGGGAACACACGCTATAACTTGCTCCAAAAAAAGACGGAAGTAATATTATTTTTAAGAAATGATTTATTTGACTTGAAAACTTATAAATCATACGAAAGGAAACTTTTGAAGAAAATTTGGTCTATCACAAGGTTGAAACACCAAAGGCCATGGTTGGAAAATGGAAGAATGTGACAGAAGGAAGTGATACAACCATTCAGATTTCAGATCATGGAATTATTAATGATAAGTATTACGATAACAAGGCTTACGCATTCTATTCTCTAGCTGATTCAGAAAAGTATGATGGAGACACGACTTCTAAAGAAGAGATTGAACACACATTTGAAGTAATTCAAGAAGCGGTGAAATCAGAAGGCTATCAAGTGAAGAGCGCTAAAGAAGTCTATATACAAGCTAATTCAAATTATTGTTTCGTACCTGTCAACGGTGGAAAAAACATACTCGTCTTACGTGGTGGTAATGAATTTGCCGCAAAATTAGAAAAAGTGAAATAATCAAAGGACTGCAAGGTCCTTTTAGAACGTAGACAAACCCTACCATCAATAGAAACATTTCCATTTTGTAGGTTGGGTACCATATAGTGAAAACTCTTAGGAATGCTGGTGTAGCGCTATTCTTAAGAGTTTTTTACTTTCTCTATTTTTAAAAAAGACTGAAGAAAATTGTCCAAAATGGACTTTTTCTTCAGTCTGAAAGGACTGCAAGGTCCTTTTTATTTGAGAAAGAAAAGTTTCCCAAGTAAGATTCTAAGGAGAGATATGGTTAGGATTCTTTTTTGAGTTGTTGGTTTCGATATTGTCTAGGAGTCAAGTGAAAATGCTGTTTGAATTGTCGATTGAAGTTTGAGAGGTTAGTAAAGCCGACCTGGCTTGCTATTTCTTGAACACTTTGATTGGTTTGAACGAGCTTTTCACAAGCCTTCTCTAAACGCATTCGTATGAGATAATCCATACAGCTTGTCCCAGTGTGTTGTTTGAATATATTCATAAAGTGATTTTTGCTATATCCAAATGTTGTAGCAAGATGATCAATTTGAATGGGTTCTGCATAGTGTTGCTCAAGATAACCAATCATTTCTTTTAATTTCTGATATTTTTGATACGTATCATCTGTATAGTGTCGATTGACATACCTGTACTTAAAGAGAAGATAGAAAAATTCATAGAGTTTAGACTTTAATAGGAGGTCGTAGTAAATACTCTGTTCTTCAAGGATAGAAAAGAGGGAAAAAAGACAATCGCGAATCGGTTCATAAGCATGATCGTCTGGCGAAATCCGAGGAGTGAGATAAAAATGTCCAGAGTATATTGGTTGGATATAGCGTTGGCTAAAACTGTCTATTTGACTTCTACCTAGGAAATCCAGATGGATACGAAAAACTGTAGAAATTTGCTCTTGATTTTCAATAGCATAGATGGCATGAGGAGATGTCGGCTGAATCAGGAAAATATCGCCTTCATGACTTTCAAAGCGCTCAGAGTTGATATACAAGGTAGCAGTTCCTTTTTTGACATAGATTATCTCAAGTTCAGGATGCCAATGATAAATGGTATCAGCTGATTGCTTAGATAAGATTTGTTTTTCAAAATCGTAGGGGAAATCAGATGGGTTATCTCGTAAATGTCGTGAATATTGAGCCATGATAAATCCTCCCGATAAACTATTTCTAGTTTTATTATATCAAAAAAACTTCCTTATATAGGAAGTTCTCTTTTTTAGCCTTTCTTCTTCATATATAGAAGGTTGAGAAGGAGCCCAACAACTGCTAAAGCGATAGCGACGTAGAATGCAGCACTGTAATTTCCATTGTTGGCTGCTGCCATTTGAACCGCAACTTTAGGTGCAAAAATGCAGCTAAAGAATATCCTGTAAAGACGATGCCGTAGTTGACCCCCTGATTTGTAGGTCCGTAGTTCTCCATGACAATGGAAGGATAACACCACCGAAGCAGATACCAAGTCCGAGGATTCCTAGAGTGAAACCAAGTTGTCCAGGGATAATTGTTAAAGAGAAGAGTGCCAATACGATGACTGAATAGATAATCAATAAAGTCTGATAACGACCAATTTTATCAGAGAGTGATCCCCAGATAAAGCGACCACTAGAGTTCGCGATTGAATAAAGAGAAACATAGAGAGCTGCTGTTCCAGCTGAAAGGCCAAACATTGATTGACCAATTGGGGATGCCTGAGAGGCAATCATTAAACCAGAGAAAGCACCGACAAAGAACATGCTGATAATAATGTAAAATAGCGGACTTTGTAGCATTTCTTTCCAGTTTTTATTAGCAGGTACTTGTTTAGTTTGTACTGGAGCTTTCCAATCTGTAGGTTGGTAACCACTTTGGGGCTGCTTTGATGAAGAAAATTGCACAGATAATAACAACAATATAGACCAGCCCAATTGTTCGAAAAGCAAAGAAGGCATCTTGTTTTTGAATGAGACTACTTGCAACTGGTGACGCGATAACTGCAGCAAACCCCATACCTCCTGTTAGAATCCCAGAAGCTAAGCCACGTTTATCAGGGAAGAGACGAAGTGAATTTGAGAGGGCTCCTGAATAGGCAAATCCTTGACCGAGACCTGCCATCAACCCATAGGTCAGATAAAGCATGGCTGGTGAACTAGCATATCCAGTTAGGTAAAAACCGCTAGCAAAGAGAAGGGCCCCAAGGGCAATTGTCCATTTTACATATCCCTTGTCTACCAAATAACCTCCGAGAATCATGGGGATCGGTCCGATTGCTGAGTTAATTGCAAATGCGAGCATGATTTCGGACATTGACCAGCCTGTTGAAGAACTTAGAGGCCCAGCGAAACGGAAAAAGAATAGACTGCCCCTGTACAGAGGAGAATAGCAGTTGATGCAGCTAAAACTTGCCAACGTTTGAATGTCTCTTTCATAAGAAAAACCTCCATTAACTTAATACATATTTTCACAAAGACTATAACATAGTTAAAAATGAGGGTCAATACTTTCTCAAAAAATATTGTTAATTTTTTCACTAATCTATACTAAACTAAGATAAACTGATAGAATAACACAATCTTTTAGGACTGTTGATTTACAAGATAGGTCAAAGTTGTATAATGATATTAAAGATATGAAATCAAACAAATAAAGGGGGTAGCAAGATGAAACTAGTTGCTATCGTTGGAACAAATTCTGACCGCTCAACCAATCGGAAACTCTTAAAATTTATGCAAAAACATTTTTCAGATAAAGCTGACATTGAGGTATTGGAAATCAAACAATTGCCAGCATTTAACGAACCTGAGGACAAGCTAGCACCTGCCGAAGTTCAAGCTTTTTCAGAAAAATCCTTGCTGCAGATGGTATGATTATCTCAACACCTGAGTATGACCACACCATACCGGCACCCCTGTCTTCAGCCTTGGAATGGATTGCTTACACTAGTCGCGCTTTGATTAACAAACCAACGATGATTGTCGGAGCTTCTCTTGGATTGCTTGGAACATCTAGAGCCCAAGCGCACTTGCGTCAGATTCTTGATGCACCTGAACTGAAAGCAAGAGTGATGCCAGGGACAGAATTTCTCCTAGGTCATTCTGAACAAGTATTGGATGATGACAATCATTTGAACAATCCTGAAAAAGTTGCAGAGTTGGAAGAACATTTTTCAGAGTTCCAAAATTTTGTTGAACTAACAAAAGCATTGGTCAAACCAGAAGATACAAAACGTAAGAAATCATTCATCTGGGAAGAATGGTTAAAAGCATAAGCGTCTCAAGAAAGGAGTACAATCCATGAAATTAGTAGCTATTGTTGGTACCAATGCCAAACAATCTTATAACCGTAGTTTGTTGCAATTTATGCAAAGACATTTTGCAACCAAAGCGGATATTGAGATTTTAGAAATTACCGATGTACCGATGTTCAATGAAACCGATGATCAAACAGATACACCTGTTATTCAAAAATTTAACCAAGCGATTTCGGAAGCAGACGGTGTGATTATTTCGACACCTGAACACAATCATACGATTCCATCAAGTTTGAATAGCTTGATCGAGTGGTTGTCTTTTAACATCCATCCACTAGATGGAAAACCAACCATGATTGTAGGGGCTTCTTATGATGTTCAAGGTTCTTCACGTGCCCAACTTCATCTTCGTCAGATTTTGGATGCACCTGGTGTAAATGCAACAGTTATGCCAGGAAGTGAATTCTTACTTGGCCGAGCTCATCGAGCATTTGATGCAAATGGGGATTTGGTTGATGAACGAACCGTCGATTTCTTAGATAGTTGTTTCTATCGTTTCCTTCGCTTTGTATCTGTTGCAAACCAACTAAATCTTCCTGAAGAAATTCGATTTGAGCCAGGAACTTATCACGTTACAACTGAAGGACATAATGGTAAATTGCCAATGGACGTCACAGTTTCTGAGGACCGTATTGAAAAAATTGAAATTGATTCTTCTGGAGAATCTTCAGGAATCGCAGATGTTGTTTTCACTCGTATTCCAGCAGAAATTATTGAGGGACAAACTTTAAATGTTGATGCGGTGTCAGGTGCTTCTGTAACTTCAAATGGTGTCTTGGACGGAGTTGCACGTGCGGTCAAACAAGCCGGTGCAAATCCAGATGTTTACGGAAACGTTCCAAAGCACCATCTGCCCTAGATAAAGAAGATAAAACTTATCAGGCCGACGTTGTCATTGTCGGAGGTGGAGGAGCCGGTTTAGCTGCAGCTGCTGCAGTCCTACAAGCTGGTAAGAAGCCAATTGTTGTAGAGAAATTCCCAGCAATTGGAGGAAATACTGTTCGTGCGGGTGGTCCAATGAATGCACCAGATCCAGCATGGCAAGGGACCTTCGAAGCTCATCCAGGTGAGGCAAACACTCTTCAAGAATTGATTGCGATAGATGAATCAACGATTGACCCAGAATATTTAGAAGACTTTAGAGCCTTGAAAGTTGAGGTTGAGCAGTATTTGCAGGATCCAAGCTATTTGTTTGATTCTACCTTACTTTACCGTATCCAAACCTATATCGGTGGAAAACGAAAAGATTTACAAGGACATGAAATTCATGGTCAATATGATTTAGTTTCTGTATTGACCGAACGAGCCCTTGAGTCTGTTCGCTGGTTGGAAGACATCGGTGTTGAATTTGTTCGTAGTGAAGTCACAATGCCAGTTGGAGCTCTTTGGCGTCGTGGTCATAAGCCGGTTCAACCCATGGGTTATGCCTTTATCTCGGTTCTACAAAAATATGTTCTAGAAAATGGAGGCAAGATCTTGACGGACTCTCCAGTTAAAGAATTGCTTGTAGAAGAAGGGACTGTCAAGGGTGTTAGAGCAGAAGGCCGAAACGGTCAAACCATCCTCGTTCATGCAGATGCTGTTGTTTTAGCTTCTGGAGGATTTGGTGCCAATACTAAGATGCTACAAAAATACAATACCTACTGGACCGAAATTGCGGATGATATTGCTACCTCTAATACACCAGCTGTAACAGGGGATGGAATCCTCTTAGGTCAAAGTGTAGGTGCAGATCTAGTGGGGATGGGCTTTAGTCAAATGATGCCGGTATCTGATCCAGTGACAGGTGCTCTCTTCTCAGGACTTCAAGTTCCTCCAGCTAATTTCATCATGGTAAATACTGAAGGGAAGCGATTTGTAGATGAGTACGGTAGCCGAGACAAGCTATCTCAAGCAGCGATTGATAATGGAGGCTTGTTCTACTTGATTGCAGATGATCGCATCAAGGCAACAGCCTATAATACTAGCCAAGAAAAAATCGATGCCCAAGTCAAAGCAGGCACTCTATACCGTGCAGATACGATAGAAGAGTTGGCTGTTCAGATTGGCATGGATCCACAGGTTTTAGCAGATACAATCAAAAAGTACAATTCTTATGTGGATGCGGGATTTGACCCTGAATTTAACAAGGGTAGTTTTGATCTCAAGTGTGAGGTCGCACCGTTCTACGCAACACCAAGAAAACCAGCTGTTCACCATACAATGGGTGGTCTCAAGATTGATACTTCAACACATGTTTTGAATGAAAAAGGTCAGATTATTCCTGGTTTGTATGCTGCCGGAGAAGTTGCAGGAGGACTTCACGCAGGTAACCGTCTAGGAGGAAATTCGCTTACGGATATCTTTACTTTTGGACGGATTGCAGGTCAAACAGCTGTTAAAGAAAATTGTTAGTAGTGGATTTAAAATCTTAGCTAACTTTAAGTCTGTTCATGTATCTTGTCATCATTAAATGAAGATCTCTTATTACTCTTCGAAAATCTCACCATACTTCGTTAAATTCGACTTACCTAACTTTAGTTATGTTTGCGTCGCTCTGCCTAGTTTGATTTCGATTTTCATTGAGTAACCTTCATTTAATGAAATCCTAAAACTTTTTTCATCATAATCTCCTAATGAAGTCACCAAATTCGGTGACTTTTTATTTGAAACAAAGTATAAATTTCTAATTATCTTTTTATATTTTCTTAAATGCTCGTAAAGCCTTATTCTATGTGCTTTCGAGTATTTTTTTACTATAGGAAGATACTTCACGTTTCTTTGCATATTTCCTCATGTCTTAGCTGTCAGAAGTGGTAAATAAGTAGTAAATTCATTTGTACTACTAAGCAACAAGACGCTCCTGTTGCTTCTCTTTATTCAAGCGTTTCATTTCTGCCATTGCAGAATCGAATGTTGCATGTGCGTAATAGTTCAGCGTCATGGCTATATTAGCATGTCCCATAATGTACTGTAATGCCTTTGGATTCATTCCTGCATTTGCATAGTTGGTACAGAATGTATGTCGCAAACTATGTGGAGTGATGTGTGGCAATTTATCCTCGTTATACTTATTGTATTTCTTAACAAGACCTTTCATCATGCCGTTGTAATCACTTGCCACTTTTGGATAGTTCTTTCTATTAAGAAAGAGGAAATCACTATATCCATCAATCTCAACACGCTTATCATTCTTTCGATTCGCTAACACTCGCTTAAATGCTTGATAGGCTTCTTCAACCATAGGAACTTGACGTTCGCCACTTTTGGTCTTTGGTGTTTCAATGTAGTACCCAATTTCAGTATCTCTCAATAGCTGATGGTCTATATTGACAAGACGATTCTCAAAATCTAAATCTGGAAGTGTCAAACCACCAAACTCTGAAATACGAAGACCTGTTTTTAAGAGTATCAGAATTTCATCATAATTTTTGCTGTAGGTTTTATCAGCTTTTGCAAAGGCTAACAGTTTTTCTTCCTGTTCTTCTGTTAGTACGGTCTTAGGGACAGTATCATCATCAAGAACTGCTTTCAGTTGAAAGTCAAATGGATTCTTCCGAACACAATCATCTTGTATAGCAATATAGAATGAAGCCTTTAAAGAACGTTTGTAGTTATTGATGGTTTGATAAGCATAACCATTTTCACTCATTCTAATAGCCCATTCTTTAGCGTCTGATGGCTTAATACTGTCAATACTTCTTACACCTAACTTGTCTTTCTTCAAAATATCCATAAGATATTTGCGTCCAGTTTCAGTGTTTTTTTCTAACCTTTGGTCTTTTGAGCGTTCTGTTTTTGCGTAAAGCTGGCAGAGTGTCATTTTCTTTCCTACAACATCAATACCATCATGAATGTCTTTCTGTAACTCTGCGATTTTTCTCTAAGTGAGATACAATCACGCTTTCCTGCTGGTACTCGGTCTGTAGCCACAAGTTTCCACGAGTAAACAAATTGCGGTTCTCCAAATGAATCTATATATTTGTATAAGTATCTTCCGTCTTTTCGTTGGCTCTCCAGTCTTTAAGATTCGACCTTTATTGTCACGTCTTTTTTCTGACATGGCATTTGCTCCTTTCCTTTATGGAAAGAGCCTTGATACGACTTAATACTATTTTATCATATACAAGACCCTTTGGCGACGCTAGATTGCGTCCAATGTATCTATAATTTTTTCAAATTGTTTTCGTTTAATCTGAATACGATTGCCATTCATAATCAGCCAATTTGCATTTTTTTATTTTTCCTCTGCCAAGCGTCGTAGCTTGTTTTTCGCCAATACGAAAAATATTTTTGACGCTTCTTCAATGGTTAGGGTATAACGTTCCCAAATAGGAATGTCAGTCTGCTTCATAAAATCCTCCTTTCCAAATCACTTATTTGGATTTCATAAAAGTTGTTTTACCAGCAATCGAACAGCTTTAGCAAAGCTCACGGGAGTTCCACCCCTGCATGGTTCTCATGTAGCCATACTCATTGCCTGCGACGGTTTTTATCACGCTCGGACTATTGACTGTATGGGAGTATCATTATCACGATAAGAATGTCGTTGCAGGCAATCCTGCTAAAGATTGCTTCTCGGATCACTAACATGAATCGCTCGCTATCTTTATAAGATAGGTCATGGCGGTTAGTTCCGTTGGCTCTTTTTCTTATCGAAACGTATTCGATTACTTTTATTCAGTTTTTCAAAGAACAATGGCTCGTTAGCCTATCAAAAACACATTGAAAGCTCAATATGCTTTGGTGGAATAACAAACCTCCCTGTTCGGGAAGCGTGGAATGGTTTAGCACGCTTCCACGAAAAGAGAGAGGATATTACTTAATTTCAAATGACAAAATCTTTGTAATCAGTCTGGTTTCCATTCTTCCACGTAAGACTTCATCAACGACCATACTTTGATTGCCATATTCATCTTTCATAAGTCGTAGGGAACGCTTCGTTATGTACCCTCTGTAATGATGTAGAATCTGGTTAATCGCTTCGGTATCGCCATCTGTTGCCTTTACAATGAGAGGAAAGGGAATCATAGGATATTGTGTTTTCATTCTTCAAATTCCTCCATAAACTTTTTTAATTAAAGGCTAGTCCACTGGTTCTATGCCGATAGACAGTAGAACAGTTCAATTTCAACAGGTCTGCAATTTCTGAATCGCTCATGTCCATAAAGTAAAACAGCAGTAGAATTTCACGTTTCTTGTCTGGCAACTCACGTAATGCTTCACTCAACAAATCATTTTCAACGCCTACTGATAACCCATTGAGTGTAAAAATCTGAAAGTCAGTTGAATAGTTATCTGTTGTCGCAAACTGGCTAACAAGATAATCGCCAACATCCGAAAAGGACACCTCACGCTTTGCAATCCTTGAAAGATAAAGCATATAATTCTTTTCGCTCGTCTTCCATAGCACGTTTACAGATATAGTCAAACTGATTTTCTATTGTGGTCTGAAAAGAAGATGGTTTCATGTTTCTCACCCCCTTTCTGTCTAGGAAAGGAAGTGAGCCTTGCTCGTTTATCTCCTTTCACTCTTAGTCCCAATGTGAAAGGGGGATTTGTTGCATTACTGATAAATAAACTTTGTAAAAAAGTTCTGAATAGCCAAAAAAGCATATAAACAGATTTATTTCTCTGTTTACATGCTTCTGTTATTCTATCTATATGATTTATAAAAACCACATTGGTGGACGTACTTATCTATTGCAGATAGACGACTTTTTTTGACAAGAACCCAATGTAAGGAAATTTATTGTATATGATGTACTTCATGGCGACGTTGACCTCCAACAAACCGCCATTTGGAAGTAATATACAATATTTTAACAGCGTAAATAGCACTACCATATAACGGTTTTTTTATTGGCGTTTAGTAGTGCTTTTTTTATTAAATATAAACCTATAAACCATATAACACGTTTTTTTCTATACCTGTTTTTTTAATTCAGTAGGAACAATAAAATGTATAGAGGTGGTCTACTATGCGTAAAAAAGAAGATAAATATGATTTTAGAGCCTTTGGTTTAGCCATTAAAGAAGCTCGATTGAAACGAGGTTTAACTCGTGAACAAGTGGGAGCATTGATTGAAATTGACCCACGGTACTTAACTAATATTGAAAATAAAGGGCAACACCCCAGCATACAAGTTCTTTATGACCTTGTATCGTTACTTCATGTTTCCGTTGATGAATTTTTCTTACCTGCTAATAACTTGGTAAAAAGCACCCGACGATTACAGATAGAGAAATACATGGATAGCTTTACAGACAAAGAACTATCCTTAATGGAATCTTTAGCCAGCGGTATCAACGAAGCAAGAAACATCGAAGACTAATTAAAAGAATCCATACATAACGGAAAGAGCCGATAAAATGAGATTGTATTAATCTCATTTTATCGGCTCTACGTCTTGCGTCTGGCTCTGTAATCACAGTTACTTTGAACTGCTTTATTTCAATTAAATTTTTCTTGTCTGCATTTCGGACAATAGAGGGGAATTTTTTTAATTCAGTATCTTCCTTATCTTTAATCGTGTTTTATTTCCACATACAGGACACAATATCCACTTGTAGTTTATAATAACTATCTCCTCCTTTACACTTTAATTCAAATCTTTATTAAAAAATATTTCATCTTATTTAACAAGAAACCATATTTATATAACAACATAAAATACACTAAGTTATTTTATTGAACATATATCGTACTTTATCTATCCGACTATTTGGACGACGGGGCTGGCAAACAGGTTCACCGGTAGTAACATGGTACCCTTTTAACTCTGTTAAACAAACACTACGTCCATTTGTAAAGAAAGTTAAATCACTACGATATTCTTGAATACACCGAGCAGGGATTTCTCCACTAAGAATGACCTCATTATTTTTCAATTGAGTGTCTACGATGTTCGCACAATATTTAGGAGCATCGGTGTATGCTCGTGAAAGATATTCCTGTGGCGCATAAATTTTAAAACTAAGATATGGCTCTAACAATTCTGTTCCAGCTTTTTTTAAGACTTGTTCCAATACAATAGGAGCAAGCATCCGAAAATCTGCTGGGGTACTAACAGGGCTATAGTATAAGCCATACTTAAAACAGATTTTACAGTCCGTCACATTCCAACCATACAATCCTTGTTCACAGCCATAGCGTATCCCTTCCATAACTGCATTTTGAAATGATTGATTTAAGTATCCAAGAGAAACCGAGCTCTCATACTGCATTCCACTTCCCAACGGAAGCGGTGATACAGATAAACCAATGGAAGCCCAGAAAGGATTCGGTGGAACTTCGATGTGAATGGTATACTCTGCTTTTTTTAACGGTCTTTCCATATAAATGACTGTAGGCTCTTTTATTTCTATCTCCACATGATACTTTTCTTGCAGCAGAGCACAAGTCACTTCCATTTGTACTTTCCCTAAGAAAGAAAGTATGATTTCATGTGTCGCAGAATCCACATAATATCGCAGAAGCGGGTCACTGTCGGAGATTTCTAAAAGTGCATCAAGTAACATTTCCCTTTGTTGAGGTTTGCTCGGTTCAACAGTCGTTTGCAGCAGAGGGAAGGGATTTTCAATTCTCTCTCTCTGTGGCAATAGCTTTGTATCTCCAAGAACACTATTTAACTTCAAAAACTCATTCTGCAAAATAACAATTTCCCCGGAATAAGCCTTATCGATTTTACATAATTCACCATTTATTGAAGTATACATTTCTGTAATTTTTATTTTTTCCTTTTCCGATATTCTAACCGAATCTCGCAAATGCAGTACGCCACTATAAAGACGTATATATGCAAGACGCTGTCTTTTTTCCGAATACTCAATTTTGAAAACTTTTCCGCAAAGTTCAGACTGACCTCGATGTGTTGATGAATAAAATTTATTCGTAATCACTTCTATAAGGTTATCAATCCCTATATTGTTTTTTGCACTTCCGTGATAAACAGGGAACAGAGAACAATTCTGAAATCTTATGCTTTCCTCTTGTTCGAGTTCCAATGCTTCTAATGATTTACCGGACATATATTTCTCTAAAAGGTCATCGTTTCCCTCTATTACCGTATCCCATTGTTCAGATTCGGTAAAGTTCGTCACACACATATTAGGATACAGTTCTACCTTCTGTTTGATTACAATTTCGGCAGAAAGTTTCTCTTTAATATCCTGATAAACCGTTGATAAATCAATTCCATTTTGGTCAATCTTATTGATAAAAAAGATTGTGGGAATCCCCATTTTCCTAAGTGCATGAAATAATATACGAGTTTGTGCTTGTACGCCATCTTTTGCAGAAATCAGTAGAATTGCCCCATCTAAAACTGATAATGAACGATATACTTCTGCTAAGAAATCCATATGTCCTGGCGTGTCTATGATGTTCACCTTCGTATTTTCCCACTGAAAAGAGGTTATTCCTGTCTGAATTGTAATTCCTCTCTGACGTTCTAAAAGCGTATTATCCGTCCTCGTTGTACCTTTGTCCACGCTTCCTAATTCTGTAATCGCTCCACTGTTATATAATAAGCTTTTCTGTTAAGGTAGTTTTTTCCTGCATCAACATGAGCTAAAACTCCAATATTAATAATTTTCATGTGATTTTTCCTCCATTCAAAAAAACCCAAAAGGGCATAAAAATCCCAGTGATAAATACTTTTATCACTGGGATTTTTTTATCATAACTCATAGGTATACAAAAGCATACAGATATTCTCTGGATACTTTAGAATCACATGATAAAAGGTATTCTTAAACTGGGTACAAAAAACTAAGCCCTCCTAAAAAAGGACATCCAATTATTTGTTCCCACTATCAAATTGACAGTTTATTTAAGAATACCTTGCCGCATATTTATTAACTCCTTTTAAATAGATACTTAAATTATAGCACGTAAGAGCATATTTGTAAAGGAATCTCCAATTTTTTATCAAAGAGAGTACGTGATTACAAAATAGCTGTAATCATGTACCAATATTTGTTATTCTATAATCTTCCAATTACTCCCGTTCTTTTCAAGTACCAAATCAAATTGAGATACCTGCGTTGCTTTGGTCTGCTGGTCGATATACTCCACTGTCAGCGATACCGTGACTTGATTATCCTTACGATTGTGAATAGGATTTACCAGTTCTTGAAAGATGTACTCTTTTCCGATTGGTTTTAATATCCCGTCATTCACATAGTAGGAAAGTTCACTGGCTGTCGCTGTAGGATAGAGCTTGAAGAACGTCGTTAAAAACTCATTGATTTCATTGGTTGTAATGGAATCAACCGTCCCCTCACTTTCAATGGCTTTTGGTTTATAACTTGATTTCTTAGGTATGTTGGTAATGGTCGGATTCTTAACCAGTACCATATTTCCAGAACCATCTACATAGACACTCACTATATAAGCAGAGTGGACGGTCTTTGTATTTTCTCCCTCTGTAATGAGCTGGTCTACACTGTAGGTTACATTAAACTCATTGTCGCCAGTTGGCTCTACCGTCCATATCTGAAATCCTCTTACAGAAGACGATACAGGAATATCTTTGCGTACTGTATCAACATTGAGAGCTTGAAGTTCATCTGTCAGATAGCCTTTTAGACTTTCCATTCGATTATCAATGGACTTATCGGATTGCTCCCATGAATAGTAGACTTTCGCAAAGTTCTCTACAAAATTTTTCTACATGATGAGTATCAACGTATTCCTTTTCTATGATAGTTGTTTCGTGAATAGTATGAGTATCTATAGCTGTAAAGTGCTTGAATATCGCAAAGCTGAAACTAAGCCCTAAAAGTACCCACAAGGCAATCACAACCTTTTTATGAGGATTGACCTTATAGTAGACACGAGGTTTCTTTTCCTTTGGTATCTGTTTTTTTCTTTATTCTGATTTTTTTCTAAATTTCATCATTAAATCTTCCTTTCTCATTGTTTGATTCGTCCTGCTCCCACTAAATGCTGTTGCCAGTAGGGGCTTGTTAAGTCGGCATAACCGATTGGGTCGCCTGCATGAAACATACAGTTATTGCCAAGGTATATCCCAACATGAGTAATATAAGAGCCAGCGTTATAGGTAGAATGAAAAGAAAACCAAATCGCCAGCTTGTGCTTCCGATAGTGGGATATGCTGGGTCACATCATATTGCTGTTGTGCGGTTCGTGGTAAGTTAATTCCAGCTTTTCCATACGTCCATTGTGTCAGTCCGCTACAATCAAAAGAAGTAGTCGAGGGAAGCTCCACCGTAAACGTATCGCCAGCCCTCATATTTCAGTGCTTCGTCCATGATGGCTTGTACCGTATCATCATCAAACTCTGTTGTGACAAGATACTGCGTTACCAGTTGCACATAAAAACATATTGCCATAGTTGTATCGCCAGCCCCCATTGATAGGTATGGCTATGGGATTGGGGTAAGACACTTTTTCGCCACCTGAATACTCTTTTGAGAAACTTTGAGCCAGTTCAAAGGTATATTTATTTCCACGATTAGCCACATACCCTAAGAAACCACCACCATAATTGTAGGACTGGATAACCGATTCTAAATCTACACTGAGCCTTTCGCTACTGGCTAATAATTCACTGAAATACTTCACACCTTGCTTAATGGATTCTTCTGTACTCAATGAATTAGGGTGGAAGACCGAGGGATTCCGAGGACTGCATAACATCTTCCGCAGTACCGCCCGATTCCACCTGTATAATCGCAAGAAGTATGTTGACATATTCTTCAACGCCATATTCTTTGGCATATTTTTCTACCATAGGCTTATGAGCCAGCACTTCTGCGGAAACATTCACACCTCCATAATGAATATTGGAAATTCCGCTGTCCTGTTCATCTGAAAATAAAATGGCAACAAACAGAAGCAGTGAGAAGACCATCAAGAATAATCCAGAACCACCAATCACTAAAGTTTTTCAACTTCATGGTTTCTTACCGACTTTCTTAATGGTGGCGGTTTTGATTGGTGGTCTACTTCTGTATTTTTGTAGTGGTACTCTTTTGAACAGTAGACGGACGTTCTTTTTGTGATTGGACGTTGTGAAGTTCTATCTGCTGTAGTGGTTGAAGTTGCTGGCTTTTTGAACGGTTTTTTTCTTGAACGGTATTGCCTTGGCGTTCCACTTTTGGACTTGAAAAAAATCGGACTTAACTGCTGGACGCTCTTGTTTGGCTTGTTGAGATTCCTTATATGAAGTCTGAATATTAGACTGTTTTGAGGTCTGTTCATCATGATATTGTTCTTGTCTTGTAGTCGGTCTTTCATGAACAGAAGAAGCAGGCTGTTTTTTTCTGTTTGACCTGTTCCATTTCAGAGCGACGCTTCGCAATGGTTTTTTTCGCCTTTGTTCCTGCTGTTCCTTGCGTCCACTGGCTCTGTCCGCTTTGGTTTTGAGAAATACTACTGGTTAAATCACGGACATTCTCTTTTACTTTGGATTTTCCTTGATATACTGCATATCTTGCATTGGTCGGCAAATCTTTAACCTGTTCTTTCAAACCACTAGCAGTGTCTACCATTCTGTCTTTGGTATCAGCTACTGTACCGATGGTTTGACCGATACGTTTTTCCAAGTGTTGATTTTTTTCCTTTCCGTCTGGTCGGGAGTGATCTGCTTGTGTCCTTGCAGAACTCCCCGAACCCGACTGTCCTTTTTTACCTGTAACAATGGCAGACCCAGCCCCTAGAGTAGTCATGGAACGTCCAAGTTTCCGCTGTAGACGGTGCATGTGAGCGTGCATAAGCATACGAGGTTTTTCTCATCACGACTTCCCACACTTTGAGAATCGTTACTCTGTAGAGAAAACATACTCATTAAATCGCCCAGCTTGAAGTAGATTCCTGCAAAGGTCACAATCTGTAGAAAAGCAATCAAAAAGAACGGATAACCAGCCGATAAGGTATAGAGCATGGTTGAAATACTAAATGCTGTCGTAATAATCAATGTGATTCCAGCTCGTGTCAAAATGGTATTAAAGAGCTTTGTTATGGCTCGTTTTTGACATACCATCAAATGATGGAATCATGCTTAAAAATAAAAGCTCACAGGCAGAAACATAGCATAGATGATAAAAAAAGTACCTGCGAGAAAAATCATGATTCCTGTTAATAGGAATACAAATATGAAATCCCAATATTGAAGACAAATAGGAAGAAGACTGTACCTAAACGGTTAATGGTCTTTGTAATGGTTAGATTGGTATTGCTTCTGTCTTCAATTTCTTCCGCAACAATTTTTTCTCTGTCTTCGCCATTGTTGGAATCTGGGCTGGTGGAGAGCAGGCTTTCCACACGGTCAATACCGATACTTTCAATGTCTGAACTGTTGTATTGAAGCAGTAGCCACGGTTGCTGAACCTGTATGGAAAACAGGCTATCTCTGATTAAGTCCACGCTGTCCTTGCCTTGACTATCGGAATGGGGCATGACAATCTTCGTGCCAAGTGATAAACTGGCATTACTGATGTCTGATGAAAAGTCATTGATTTTTTTAATGTAGTCGGGAGCGTAGGCAATAAAGGAAGCCGATAGGATAAACACCAGCACAAAATTCATAATGGCATGAATTGCCTTTGTGGTTTCTCTCTTTATCAGTCCCGTATAGGCAACATAAACCCCAAGAACCAAAATCAAGAGTAAGAGGAATCCAACATAGAAACCCTCTGTTGAAAATCCGTTTGCACTCACACCAGCTAAGGTCTGCATATTCTTACCAATGGAATCTGCTGTAGCGGAAATGAAGTCTAAGGAATAGGCTTCCTGTACTAAGTAACCTGTCGCATTGGAAACATACAAACTGATTGTCCAAATAAAATTGGTAATGGCATATAGTCCATACATGACCTGTTTTTCCAATCCCGTCCGACCAGTTCCACGGAAGCCAGCCCCAGCTATTATCCACATAAAAATCCAGTTGATAGTTTTCAAGTGGGTATCGGCTGTATTCATTTGCCACATTGACCGTATCATCTACCAAGCCCGCAGCTTGAACCACCGTTCCCAGCATGGCTAAAAGAAAAATGGCAATCACAAGTGTGAAAGCCACTGTCATTGCCACTTTACCTAGACGTTTCAGCGTCCAGTTTGATTTTATTCTGTTTACTATTGATGGTTTCACATTTACACCTCTTTTCGCACAGGTGGTCTGGTATCAAAGGCATGGAGCAGTTCTTCAAATACAGGGTGGAACTGTATCACACCGACACGACCATATAAATCACTGATAAGGCATTGCCCGTTTTCCAAATCACGCAATCGCTTCTGATTGTTTTCGTCCTCTGGGTCTACACCAAAAAAGGCTAAGGTCTTTTTAATCTCGTTAAGGTCAGTGGAACGAAATGCAAATTTTAAGCCGAGGTTATTTTTCAGTTTTTCATCTAAGAGGTCGTCTGTATTTTGGGTCACGAAATATACCCCAGCGTTCATAGCACGACCAGCCCGAACCAGCTTCATAGATAGTGTTTTTCCTTGTGCTACCTGTAAAAAGCTCCATGCTTCGTCTAAATCTACAATCTTGAAAATGCTTCGGTCTGTATGGATAAAGTCTAAAAGCAAAAGGTACTAATGACAATCAGCATAGCAACGGATAAAAGCTCCATAGTGGTATATTCCTCAAAGGAAGTTTCCTTGTCGGGAAGTACCAAGTCCGCAACCTGTATAATGTTCAGTTGTTTTTCTAAGCTGATAGACTGCTCCACATAACCATTACTGAATAATAAATGTGCAAAGTCATAGTCTGTAAAACTTTCGATATGGTCGGCTATACTGGTACTTAGTGGCGTATTCTCAACCCGTAATTCCTCAATCACTTTCATCAACCCTCGTACTTCACTATTGGTTACTGCACGAATGGCTTTTCTAAGGATTGGGAAGCGTTCCCCATCACGAGAGGAAATCCCCGTAAGGAATGTCAGAATATCAATAGCCAGTGATTCAGAATCTTTGGGATTTTTCATAATCACATAAGGGTCAAGTAAGCCTTTGTTTTTCTCATCAGAAGTCAGAGTGACGATATTGATTTCATGGGAAATCTCTGGCAAGGTTTCTTTCCATCTGCCACGTTCTGCTTTTGGGTCTACAATCACTGCTTGTGCCCCATAAAGCACCGCATAATAGACGATAAGGTTATTCGCAAAAGGATTTACCACCACCCAGCGAACCAACAAAAAGCCGACGCTAACGCATTGGTTACTGAACCCTTAACCCCTTGACTGGCAAGAGCAGGTTTCAGATAGACATTGCGTCCAGTATCTAAGCTGTAGCCAACATAAATCCCCTCATTTTCCCCCAGCATTTGAGTAGCACCAAAACCTAAACCAGCGAGGAAATCAGAGGTCACGTATTGAATATAATCATTCATATAACGCTTGCTGGCAGGTAAAAATTCTTCATGTAAGCCGAGCATATCCCCAAATGGTCGTACCAGTTTTACGCTTAAATCGTCATAAAAATCTTTCACTTCATTACAACGACGTTTGAGTTCGTCAAGATCATTTGCTGATACCCTTACCACATAAGACAGCTTGTACATAGATTCCTTGCTTTGGTCTAAATTGGTTTCCAGCTCATTCACACTTTCCAGAGCTTCCGCCACATTGGAGCTGGTTTCATTATCACTTTGCCAAGCGTGGTTATCCAAGTCTTTCAGTTCTTTCTTTTTATTGCGGACAGTAGATAGGGCTTTACGATTCGCTACAATTTCCACATTCATTGACGTATCAATC
>BNJU01003820.1_pt1 | contig 116499 bp, 163 predicted proteins | sample 8539281 | NCBI WGS metagenome assembly BNJU01 (sample SAMD00202456, study PRJDB9452) | human saliva metagenome | isolation source: human saliva | place: Japan
ACGCGACAGACTCAAAATCTGTTATTCGAAAAGGGTGTGCGAGTTCGAGTCTCGCCACCGACGGTTAACTGTATGATTTTCATACAGCTTTTATACTAAAATATTGTATCAAATCGTATATAGAGATATAAAAATTGGACATAGCACAGAAAGTTTTGAAAAATACTTCTATAAAATGGAAAAGTGAATTTTTTTATGCTAGAATACACTCAAATATTTTATAGAAATCATATAAAGGTGGAAATATGGATTATAGTAAAGAAGCATTAAAAATTACATAGGGAAAAACGGCGGTAAGGTTGCCGTTGTAAGTAAAGATAAAAATAAATACAAGAGATGATCTGAGTACTGCATATACTCCGGGAGTAGCCGAGCCTTGCAGAGAGATTGCAAAAGATCCTGAAAATGTATGGAAGTATACGGCAAAGAAAAATCTTGTGGCGGTAGTTTCCGACGGAACAGCAGTGCTTGGACTTGGAGATATAGGACCGAAAGCTGCTATGCCTGTAATGGAAGGTAAGGCAATACTTTTTAAAGAATTTGGAGATGTTGATGCCTTTCCTATATGCCTTGACACTAAGGATACGGAGGAGATAATAAAGACTGTAAAGAACATTGCGCCATGCTTCGGTGGAATAAACTTGGAAGATATTGCCTCATGAAAATGTTTTGAAATAGAAGAAAGACTTGAGAAAGAACTTGAGATACCTGTATTTTCATGATGACCAGCACGGTACTGCAATAGTTGTTACAGCTGCACTTATCAATGCTCTCAAGCTTGTAAAAAAGGAAATGTCAGAAATAAAAGTTGTTTTAAACGGACCGGGAAGCGCCGGTACGGCTATTATCAAAATGCTTTTGGAATCGGGTGTCAAGGATATAACGGCCTGTGATGAGTTCGGCATACTGTATAAAACCAGACCTCAGGGTATCAAAGACCATAAGGAGTGGCTGTGTACAGTTACAAACCTTAACGATATGAGAGGAAACTTATCGGATGCTCTTGTAGGTGCGGATGTGTTTATAGGAGTTTCCGTAGCAAAATATCCTTACAAAAAGATATGATAAAGACGATGGCAAAGGATCCTATAGTCTTTGCTATGGCAAATCCGAATCCTGAGATTTCATATGACGATGCGATGGAGGCGGTGTAGCTGTAATTGGTACGGGAAGAAGTGACAGACCGAATCAGATCAACAATGTACTGGCATTCCGGGAATATTCAGAGGTGCGCTGGATGCGGGTGCAAGAGATATAAATTATGATATGAAAAAAAGCTGCGGCAAAGGCTATTGCGGGTATATAAAAGCCTGAAGATCTTAATGCACAAAATATTATACCTTCCGCACTTGATAAGAATGTGGCAAAAGCTGTAGCGGATGCGGTGGCTAAGGCGGCTAAAGAGAGCGGATGTGTTAGGAAGTGATTATGACGGATATTAAAGAGATATTTTTTTGTTCTCATATAGGGAACTTAAGAAGGTAAGAACTATTACAACAGTAGCTATGTTTGTGGCGTTGTCGATTATATTGGGGGCTTTTACAGTCCCTATCGGCAATTTTTTAAAGATCGGTTTCTCGTCTTTGACTACTGTTAGCGTGGGATATTTGTTCGGACCTATTGTGGGTTCGGTTTTTGGAGCTGTGACAGATGTTGTAAAGTATGCTATTAAGCCTACAGGACCTTTTTTTCCGGGATTTACTTTAAATGCGATTATTGCGGTTGTTACGGAAGTATATTATATAAGAAGCAAGTGGATATAAAGAGAATTTTTATTGCGGAGTTTTTTGTAAGTCTGCTTTGTAATATCTTACTTGGTACACTTTGGTTAAATGTTTTATATGGTAAGGCTTTTCTTGCCATTTTGCCTATGAGAGCGTTGAAGAATATAATTCTTTTGCCTATAAACAGCTTTATGGCATTTGCTATACTGAAGTTTTTGGAGCAGTACAAACAAAAAATAAAATAAAATAAAAAAGTGCTTGCAATCGGATTCAATCTGTGCTATCCTAGAACAGCTGTGACATTGATAGCTGAGAAGCATAGGTTGCCGTTTACGGGTTTTATGTGGAGCGAAGGTCATGTTGCAAAAACTGGCGACAAGTCACTGTACAAACAGCATCTCATATTGAGTATTTCGTGTGGTCGAGTTTACGACACGCACGGAAGAGTGTACAGTCACCGCTTGTCAATTTCTTTTATAAAGATTGAAAAGGAGGCGGCTTTTTTTATGGCAAATCAGGTAATGAGAATCACATTAAAAGCTTATGATCACCAATTGGTTGACAGCTGTGCTGCAAGAATTGTTGATACTGTAAAGAAGACAGGAGCAGCTGTTTCAGGACCTGTTCCACTACCAACAAAGAAGGAAGTGGTAACTATCCTTAGAGCTGTACATAAGTACAAAGACTCTCGTGAGCAGTTCGAGCAGAGAACTCACAAGAGACTGATTGATGTCATTGCACCATCACAGAAGACTGTTGATGCACTTTCCAGATTGGAAATGCCTGCAGGTGTGAATATTGACATCAAAATGAAGAGTAGATAATCCGCTATAAGCGTTAATCCTGCTCTAGGATGAGCACATAGTGCTCCGCTGTAGAATAAACCAGGAGGTATAATAATGAAGAAGGCAATACTTGCTAGAAAAGTCGGTATGACACAGATTTTCGATGAGAACGGCGTGTTGATACCTGTAACAGTTCTTCTTGCAGGACCATGTGTTGTTACACAGGTTAAGACAGAAGAGAATGACGGATACAATTCAGTTCAGGTTGCATATGGACAGATCCGTACAAAGTTGGTTAATAAGGCTAAGGCAGGTCATCTTGCTAAGGCAGGAATTGAGAAGACTGTAGTTGAGAACGGCGACAAGAAGAGAGAAGTTTTTGCTGCCGGAAGATTTATCAGAGAGTTCAAGTTTGAGAACGCATCAGAGTATGCCACAAAGGCTGAAATCAAAGCAGATATCTTCGCTGCAGGAGATAAAGTTGATGCAACAGCTATCTCAAAGGGTAAGGGCTTCCAGGGTGCTATCAAGCGTCACGGACAGTCAAGAGGACCTATGAGTCACGGTTCTAAGTTCCACCGTCATCAGGGTTCAAACGGTTCATCTTCAGATCCGAGCCATGTGTTCAAGGGTAAAGGAATGCCCGGACATATGGGCGCAAAGAAGGTGACAACACAGAATCTTGAAATCGTAAGAGTTGATGCAGATAAGAATCTTATCCTTGTAAAGGGTTCAATGCCGGGTTCAAAGAAGGCTCTAATAACATTAAAAGAGACTGTTAAGAAGAAATAACTAACAGAAAGGAGGAACACAAATGGCTAATATATCAGTATTTAATATTGAAGGAAAAGAAGTAGGTAGTATAGAATTAAATGATGCTGTGTTCGGAGTTAATGTTAACGAGCATTTAGTTCATATGGCAGTTGTTGCACAGTTGGCAAACAAGCGTCAGGGAACACAAAAGGCAAAGACCCGTTCCGAAGTTAGCGGTGGCGGTAGAAAGCCTTGGAAGCAAAAAGGTACAGGACATGACGTCAGGGTTCAACAAGATCACCTCAGTGGAAAGGCGGCGGTGTTGTATTTTGCACCTACTCCAAGAGATTATACAATCAATCTCAATAAGAAAGAAGAGAATCGCTCTTAAGAGTGCTCTTACAAGCAGAGTTCTTGAGAACAAGTTCATCGTAGTTGATGATTTTGCAATGAGCGAGATTAAGACAAAGAAGATGCAGCAGACTTTGAACAACTTAAATGTTAAGAAGGCACTTGTTGTATGTGCTGAGAATGAGGAAAGAACACTGTACTTTCTGTTAGAAATATATATGGTGTTAAGGCTGCTTCACCTAAGACTATCAATGTATATGATATCTTAAAAGTACAATACAGTGGTAGCTTCAAAGGACGCTGTTAAGACTATAGAGGAGGTATATGCGTAATAGCAAACATACAATACTATGATGTAATACTTAAGCCGGTTATTACAGAGAAGAGCATGCTCGGCATGACTGATAAAAAGTATACTTTCCTTGTACATCCTGAGTCAAACAAGACAATGATCAAAGAAGCTGTTGAGAAGATGTTTGACGGCGTTAAGGTTTCAAGAGTAAATACTATGAACCAGGACGGAAAGTCAAAGAGAAGAGGAATGACAACAGGTAAGACAGCAAAGGTTAAAAAGGCTATTGTATGGCTTACAGAGGACAGTAAGGATATTGAGTTATTCCAGGGATTATAAGCAACAAACGTTGCTTTTTCTCAGATAATATCTGAGTAATATTATACGGCATCCTGCCGTGATAAAGTGCATAGCACAAGAAGGAGATAAAATGGGAATAAAGAAGTATAGTCCGTATACACCGTCAAGAAGAAACATGACAGGTTTGGACTTTAGTGTAATTACAAAAAGCACTCCTGAGAAGTCATTGTTGGCACCTATTAAGAAGAACTCAGGAAGAAACAATCAAGGTAAAATAACAGTTAGACATCGTGGTGGCGGTGCAAAGAGAAAATACAGAATTATCGACTTTAAGAGAAATTCAAAAGACGGAGTTCCTGCAAAAGTTGTTGCAATAGAGTATGACCCTAACAGAACAGCAAATATTGCGCTTATCTCATATGTAGACGGTGCAAAGGCTATATCCTTGCTCCTGAAGGACTTCAGGTCGGAGCTACAATCGTAAGCGGTTCAGGTGCAGAGGCAAGAATAGGAAACTGTTTACCACTTGCAGAGATTCCTGTAGGTGCACAGATTCACAATATAGAGCTTTATCCCGGTAAGGGCGGACAGCTTGTTCGTTCAGCAGGAAATGTTGCACAGCTTATGGCTAAGGAAGGAAAAGTATGCAACTCTTCGTCTTCCTTCAGGCGAGATGAGAATGGTTCCGATCATTTGCAGAGCTACTATCGGTATAGTAGGAAACGGTGAGCATTCACTTGTTAAGCTCGGTAAGGCGGGAAGAAAGCGCCACATGGGTATCAGACCTACAGTTCGTGGTTCTGTCATGAACCCTAATGACCATCCACACGGTGGTGGTGAAGGTAAAACCGGAATCGGTCGTCCGGGTCCATCTACTCCTTAGGGGTAAACCGGCTCTTGGTCTTAAGACTAGAAACAAGAAGAAACAGTCTAATAAGCTAATCATCAGAAGAAGAGATGGTAAGGCCGCTACTAAATAAAGGAGGAAAGATAAATGTCACGTTCACTTAAAAAAGGACCATTTGCAGATGCAAGTTTATTAAAGAAAGTTGACGCAATGAACAAAGCCGGCGACAAGAGTGTCATCAAGACATGGTCACGCCGTTCTACAATCTTCCCACAGATGGTAGGTCATACTATTGCTGTTCATGATGGAAGAAAGCATGTTCCGGTATATGTTACCGAGGATATGGTAGGACACAAGCTTGGTGAGTTCGTTGCTACAAGAACTTACAGAGGACATAAAGCTGACGATAAGAAAGCTTCAAGATAAGAGAGGGTTGAAAGGAGGTTTTTTAAATGGCAAAAGGACATAGATCCCAGATTAAAAGAGAAAGAAATGCAGTTAAGGACACCAGACCATCAGCTAAGCTCTCATATGCCAGAGTACCTGTTCAGAAGGCATGTTTCGTGCTGGATGCTATCAGAGGTAAGAATGTTGGTGAGGCTTTGGGTATTCTTATGTATAGCCCAAGATATGCGTCAAGTGTTATCAAGAAATTGGTAGAGTCAGCAGCAGCTAATGCTGAGAACAACAACAATTTAGATCCGTCTAAGTTATATATTGCAGAGTGTTACGCAAGTGACGGCCCTATAATGAAGAGAATTAAGCCTAGAGCACAGGGGTGGAGCTTATCGTATCGAGAAGAGAATGAGCCATATCACAGTGGTCTTAGATGAAAGATAGGAGGAGACGCGAAAATGGGACAGAAAGTTAATCCACATGGACTTAGAGTCGGTGTTATAAAAGACTGGAGCTCCAGATGGTACGCTGATAAGGATTTCGCTGATTGTTTAGTGGAAGACTACAATATCAGAAAGTTCTTAAAGAAGAAACTTTATTCAGCAAGCGTATCAGATATTGAAATAGAGCGTGCTTCAGACAGAGTTAGAATAATACTTCATACTGCAAGACCGGGATTGTTGTTATCGGTAAGCAGGGTGCTGAAGTTGAGAAATTAAAGAAGGAAGTATCAAAGTTTACAGATAAGAAAGTATTCATTGATATTAAAAGAAATCAAAGAGACCTGACAGAGATGCACAGCTTGTAGCTGAGAATATCGCTGCACAGCTTGAAAACCGTATTTCATTCCGTAGAGCAATGAAGTCAACAATGTCAAGAAGTATGAAGGCAGGAGTTCTTGGTATCAAGGCAAGCTGTTCAGGACGTCTTGGCGGTGCGGATATAGGCTCGTACAGAGTTCTATTCAGAGGTACTATCCCGCTTCAGACATTGAGAGCCGACATTCAGTACGGTTTTGCCGAGGCAAACACAACATACGGTAAAGTCGGTGTTAAGGTTTGGATTTATACAGGTGAGGTGCTTCCTCAAAGAAAAACACAGGAAGGGAGCGTAAAATAATATGTTAATGCCTAAGAAGAGTAAAAGCGTAGAAAACAGTTCAGAGGTTCTATGGCAGGTAAGGCCCTAAGAGGCAATAAGATCACTTATGGTGAGTATGGTTTAGTATCCCTTGATCCTTGTTGGATAAAGTCAAACCAGATAGAGGCTGCCAGAGTTGCTATGACTCGTTATATCAAGCGTGGCGGTAAAGTTTGGATAAAGATTTTTCCCTGATAAGCCTGTTACAGCAAAACCTGCTGAGACTCGAGATGGGTTCAGGTAAAGGGTGCTACAGAGTATTGGGTAGCTGTTGTAAAAAGCCGGGTCGTGTATTATTCGAGATCGCAGGCGTACCTGAAGAGATTGCCAGAGGCACTTCGTCTTGCAATGCATAAAGCTTCCTTGCAGATGTAAGATAGTTTCAAAGGCTGATTTGGAAGGCGGTGAAGCAAGTGAAAACTAAAATTATGTAAACGAATTAAAGTCAAAAAAAGCTTAGAACAGTTAAATGAGGAATTGGTTTTTGGCAAAGAAGGAACTTTTCAACCTTAGATTCCAAAAATGCAACCAGCCAGTTGGATAACACTTCAAGAATTAAGGAAGTTCGTAGGAACATTGCCAGAATTCAGACAGTTATCACTGAGAATGCAAAATTGGCATAAAGATAAAGGAGATAAACCGTGGAGAAATCTTAGAAAAAAACCCGTATCAGCAAGGTTGTTAGCGATAAGATGGATAAGACAATCACTGTTGCAATCGAAGACCATCTAAAAGCATCCACTTTATGGCAAGATTGTAAAGAAGACTGTTAAGTTCAAGGCACATGATGAGAAGAATGAGATGTAACATTGGCGATACTGTAAAGATTATGGAGACAAGACCTCTTTCAAAAGGATAAGAGATGGAGACTTGTACAGATAATTGAGAAGGCAAAAATAATTAGGTAGGGAAGGAGTATCCGGCATGATTCAGCAGGAAACAAGATTGAAGGTAGCCGATAACACGGAGACAAAGGTGCTTACAATTCGTGTTATGGGTGGTTCAACTAGAAGATATGCTCATATCGGCGATATAATCGTCGCTACCGTTAAAGATGCAACACCCGGCGGTGTTGTTAAGAAAAACGATGTTGTCAAGGCTGTTGTAGTAAGATCAGTCAATAGCACACGCCGTAAAGACGGTTCATACATCAAATTCGATGAAAACGCAGCAGTTATAATCAAGGATGACAAGACTCCAAGAGGTACTCGTATCTTTGGACCGGTTGCAAGAGAACTTCGTGAGAAGCAGTTCATGAAGATTGTATCTCTCGCACCTGAAGTATTATAAGGAGGTCTAGCGTGCATAAAAATCAAAAGAGATGATATGGTTAAAATCATATCTGGAAAAGATAAAAAGCAAGACAGGTAAAAGTATTAAAGGTTGATACTAAGAAGAACAGAGTAATAGTTGAAGGCTGTAATATGATTACAAAAGCATACAAAAGCCAAGTATGGCTAACCAGAACAGCGGTATCGTAAATACAGAGGGAACTATTGATATATCAAATGTAATGTTGGTTGTTGACGGTCAGGCTACAAGAGTCGGTTTTGAAGTAAAAGACGGCAAGAAGGTTCGTGTAGCTAAGAAGACCGGTAAGACTATCGACTAATTGGAAAGGAGGAAAACATGGAGAGATTAAAAGGAAATGTATGACAACGAAATCGTCAAGAAAATGACTGAGAAGTTTGGATATAAGAATCCTATGCAGGTACCGAAGCTTGATAAGATCGTTATCAATATGGCTGTCGGTGAGGCAAAAGACAATGCAAAAGTGTTAGATGCTGCAGTTAGAGATCTTGAAATTATCTCCGGACAGAAGGCGGTAGTTACAAAGGCTAAGAAATCAGTTGCTAACTTTAAACTTAGAGAGGGTATGCCTATAGGTTGTAAGGTAACTCTTCGTGGTTCAAAGATGTATGAGTTTGCTGACAGACTTATAAACCTTGCTCTTCCTAGAGTGCGTGACTTTAGAGGTGTAAATCCTAATGCATTTGACGGTAGAGGAAATTATGCTCTTGGAGTTAAGGAACAGCTTATCTTCCCTGAGATAGAGTATGATAAGATTGACAAGGTTCGCGGTATGGACGTTATTTTTCGTTACTACTGCAAACACAGATGAAGAAGCTAGAGAACTTTTGACATTATTCAATATGCCATTTTTCAAATAATTTAGGAGGAAGATTTCATGGCAAAGACTTCAATGAAGATCAAGCAGGCTAGACCGGCAAAATTCTCTACAAGAGAATACAGCAGATGCAGAATCTGCGGTCGTCCACATGCTTATCTTAAAAAGTATGGTATCTGTAGAATTTGCTTCCGTGAATTGGCTTATAAGGGTCAGATCCGGGAGTTAAGAAAGCCAGCTGGTGGGCATGAGCTAATGAGCACAAGAGTGCTGTGCGATTTAGTGCAAAGCCCGTCAGCTTAGCGAAACAGGCAAGCGAGTTTGAGCTGTCAGTGGACGCCACCCGCATAATGAGCTCAGAGTGCTGTGCGACTGTGCAGCCCGTCGAGCCTTGGCGAAAAGCAGCAAAGCGGTTTGAGCAGTCAGTGGACGCCACCCGGCAGATATACGTTTGCCGATGTCAGTGGACGCCACCCGGCACATATGTATGCTAATGTCGTGGACGCATTTATCAAAACGGCAATCAAAATCAAAGAAAAGAATTTATACAAGATACATTTAAAATAAACAGGAGGAAAAAAATTCCATGACAATGAGCGATCCGATTGCAGATATGCTTACCAGAATCAGAAATGCAAATACTGCAAAACATAGACTCAGTTGATATTCCTTCCTCAAAGATGAAAATAGCAATAGCTAACATACTTGTAGAAGAAGGTTATGTGAGAAGTACGAACTTGTTGACGATGGTAACTTCAAGGATATCAGAATATTCCTTAAGTATACAGCTAACAAGAGCGAGAGAATAATAAGTGGATTGAAGAGAATTTTCAAAGCCGGGCTTACGTATATACGCAAGCAGAGATGAGCTTCAAGAGTTCTTGGCGGTCTTGGAACAGCTATTATTTCAACAAATAACGGCGTTATCACAGACAAAAGAAGCAAGAAAAAGCTAACGTGGGTGGAGAGGTGCTCGCTTTCGTATGGTAATTTCAAACGAAAGAATATAATAATATAAATTAAGTTTCAACTCTAATAGCAGTAGTCATAAAGAAATATTTCTTTAATGACTTCCTATTAGATGATATAAACCTGAAAACCTGAGCGAAAAGCTCACGACAAATTTAAGGAGGAAGACGGCATGTCACGAGGTGGAAGAATGCCTATCGCAATTCCGGCAGGAGTAACTGTTACAATTGCAGAAAATAATCATCTTGACTGTAAAAAGGTCCTAAGGGTACACTTGAGAGAGCATTACCTTTAGAGATGACCATTAAGCAGGAAGGTGATGATATCGTAGTAAGCAGACCTAACGACTTAAAAGAAAAAAACAAGTCATTACACGGTCTTACAAGAACCCTTATACACAACATGGTAGTCGGTGTAACCGAAGGCTATGAGAAGGTGCTTGAGGTAAACGGTGTTGGTTACAGAGCAGCAAAAGCAAGGAAACAAAGCTTGTGCTTTCACTCGGATATTCACATCCGGTGAGATGGTGGATCCTGAGGGTATCACATCAGTTCTTGACGGACAGAACATCATCAAAGTACAGGGTATCGACAAGGAAAAAAAGTCGGACAGTACGCTGCAGAGATCAGAAGCAAAAAGAAAGCCAGAGCCATACAAAGGGCAAAGGTATTAAGTACTCTACTGAAGTTATCAGACGTAAAGTCAGTAAGACCGGTAGAAATAATAGGAGGGTAATTAAATGGTTAGCAAAAAAATCAAAGAGCGATCTCAGAATCAAAAAGCATTCCAGATTGCGTAATCGTCTCAACGGAACTACTGAGAGACCACGTCTTGCTGTATTTAGAAGCAACAACCATATGTACGCTCAGATTATTGACGACACAGTGGGAAATACAGTAGTAAGTGCATCAACACTTGAGAAGAGTGTAAGAGAAGAGCTTTCAAAAACAAATGATGTAGATGCTGCAGCATTCGTTGGAACTCTTGTTGCAAAGAGAGCCCTTGAGAAGGGTATAGACAAAGTTGTGTTTGATAGAGGAGGATTCATCTATCAGGGTAAGATTGCCGCACTTGCAGAAGCTGCACGTGAAGCAGGATTACAATTCTAATAGGAGGAGAAACATACATGAAGAGACAAATCATCGATCCAAGCAAATTGGAGTTAAATGACAGAGTCGTAAATATCAAGCGTGTATCCAAAACCGTAAAAGGTGGACGTACAATGAAGTTTTCTGCTCTTGTTGTTGTAGGTGACAGTAATAGCCCTATCGGTATCGGTCTTGGAAAGGCAGGAGAGGTACCAGAGGCTATCCGTAAAGGTAAAGAGGCTGCAACCAAGTCATTGGTTGAAGTTAGAATAGATGAGAATTCAAGTGTTCCACATGATTACACAGGAAAATTCGGAAGTGCAAGCGTACTTTTGAAGAGAGCACCTGAAGGTACAGGTATTATCGCAGGTGGTCCTGCACGTGCGAGTATTGGAGCTTGCAGGATATAAGAATATCCGTTCAAAGTCTTTAGGTTCAAACAACAAGACAAATGTATGTCTTGCTACACTTGCAGGTTTGGCAGCACTTAAGACACCTGAAGAGATTGCAAAAGCTTCGTGGTAAGTCAGTTGAAGAAATACTAGCATAATAGGAGGAAAAATATGGCAAAGTTAAAAAAATTACATTGGTTAAGTCTCCTATCGAGTGCTATCCCAAAAGCAGAGAGCAACTGTAGAAGCACTTGGTTTGAGAAAGTTAAACAAGACAGTTGAGATGCCTGACAATGATGCTGTAAGAGGTATGATTTGGCATGTAAGACATCTTGTAAAAGTTGAAGAAGTCTAAAGAAGGAGGTGTAGTGATGGATTTATCTAATTTACAGCCTGCATTAGGCTCAAAGCACAGCGATAATTTCAGACGTGGCCGTGGACATGGTTCAGGTAACGAGTAAGACTGCGGTAAGGGTCACAAGGGTCAGAAAGCGCGTTCAGGACCTACAAGACCTGGATTTGAAGGTGGTCAGATGCCTTTATACAGACGTATCCCTAAGAGAGGATTTACAAATCGTAACTCTAAGGATATTGTAGCTGTTAACGTTTCAGTTCTTGATCGTCTTGAGGACGGCGTTGAGGTTACTCCTGATACATTATTGGCTGCGGAATTATAAGACATACAAGAGACGGAGTTAAGCTTTTTAGGCAACGGTTCGGTAACAAAGAAATTTACTGTTAAGTACATTGCTGTTAGTGAAAGTGCAAAAGCTAAGATTGAAGCTGCAGGCGGAACTTGTGAGGTGATCTAATGCTCACAACACTCCTAAATGCATTTAAAGTAAAGGATGTACGAAAGAAGCTTCTGTACACATTTATAATGCTGGTAATTATTCGCTTCGGCAGTAATTTACCTATACCGGGTGTGAATACAACTTATTTCAAAGATTTCTTTGAAAAACAAGCCGGAGATGCGTTCGGATTTTTCAACGCCATCACCGGTGGATCATTTGAAAGTTTGAGTGTGCTGGCACTTAGCATCACTCCTTATATTACTAGTTCTATCATAATACAGCTTTTGACAATTGCAATTCCGGCACTTGAGGAATTACAACAGGATGGTGAAGACGGAAGAAAAAAGATAGTTGAGTACACAAGATACTTAACTGTCGCACTAGCCCTATTACAGTCTTCAGCCATGGCGATCGGATTCGGTAGACAAGGACTTTTAATACATTTTGGAATAAAGAGTGTAGTTGTAGCTATAGTTACAATGACGGCAGGTAGTGCATTTTTGATGTGGATTGGAGAAAGAATTACAGAGAACGGAAGTAGGAAACGGTATTTCAATAGTACTTCTTCTGAATATTCTTGCTTCATTACCGTCTGACTTTAACAATCTTTATGTGAGATTCTTAAAGGGACAGACAGTAGCTAAGATGGTAGTTGCTGCAGCTATTATAATAGCCTTTATAGTAGCGATGGTAGTATTCACCATTGTCTTACAGGATGCTGAAAGAAGAATTCCTGTACAATATTCATCCAAAACGCAGGGTAGAAGAAGTGTAGGCGGAACATCATCAAATATTCCGCTAAAAGTAAATACTGCAGGTGTTATTCCTGTAATTTTCGCTTCTTCAATATTCTCTACACCTATAGTTATTGGCCAATTCTTGCATGTTAATAACGGTTCAATAATAGGTGAGATATTAACATATATGAATTCATCAATGTGGTTTAAGCCTGAAGCTCCGAAGTATTCAGTCGGACTTATAGTTTATATCATTTTGATTATCTTATTTGCTTATTTTTTTATACATCAATTACTTTTTAACCCGCTTGAGGTTGCTAATAATATGAAGAAGTCAGGGAGGTTTCATGCGGGAATAAGACCCGGGTAAGCCTACCAGTGACTATTTCTCAAAAGATATTAAGTTATATAATCATTATAGGTGCTGCAGGACTTATAATAGTATGTATCATCCCTATAATAATTTCAGGATTGTTCAATATCAGTAGACTTTCGTTTACGGAACATCTCTGATAATTATTGTCGGTGTAGTCCTTGAGACATTAAAAAGCAATTGAATCATTAATGCTTGTAAGAAATTACAGAGGATTCTTATTAGACTAATCATCTTACGAAAAAAACCACTGGGAGTATATTCTTCAGGGGTTTTTCGTGAGTTCTAACAAAATTTGGGGAGATACACCATAGAAGATTATTATGTTAGGTGCACGGGTGCGGAAAAAGGTACACAGGCAAAGAGATTGCAAAAAAAGTATAATATACCGCATATATCCACAGGCGATATATTCAGAGCAAATATAAAAGAAGGAACCGAGCTTGGAAAGAAAGCAAAAGAGTATATGGATAAGGGAGAGCTTGTTCCTGACGACATCACTATCGGAATGCTTCTTGACAGAATACATAAGTCGGACTGTAAAGACGGCTTTGTGCTTGACGGTTTCCCAAGGACAATTCCGCAGGCAAAATCTTTGACACAAGCGTTGTCAAAACTGAATGAGAGTATTGACTATGCTATAAATATAGATGTTCGGATGAGTCCATCATTACAAGAATGAGCGGCAGAAGAAAGCATCTTAAGCTGTGGAAGTACATATCATATAAAGTACTCCGCACCGAAGAAAGAAAATATATGTGATAATTGCGGCAGTGAACTTGTTATCAGAGATGATGACAAGCCGGAGACTGTAAAGAAAAGACTTGATGTATATCATAAGCAGACACAGCCTTTGATAGACTACTATGACAATGAGAAAATACTTGCAAGTGTAGACGGTACAAAGGATATGGAAGAAGTGTTCTTGGACATTATTGCAGTTTTGGGATAGATTGTGAGGATTAAGATGGCGGTAACAATAAAATCTGAAAGGAAATACAGTTAATGAGAGGCCGGTGAAATACTGGCAAAAAAACTCATCGAAGAACTGGAAAAAGGCATTACATCATGAGCATGAGCACATATGAGTAAACAAAATCGGAGACGAGATAATAAGGTCATACGAGTTTGTGTTCCTTCATTTTTTTGAACTACAACAGCTACCCTGCTTCAATATGTGTATCTGTAAATGAAGAAGTGGTACACGGTATTCCAGTCAAAGAAAAGAATTTTTTAAGAGACGGAGATGTAGTAAGTCTGGATGCAGGTGTTATTTGGAAAGGCTACCATTCAGATGCTGCCAGAACCCATATAATAGGCGAAGGAAGCGAAGAGGCAAAGGCACTTGTAAAGGTAACTAGAGAGTGCTTTTTTGAGGGAATCAAGTACGCGATTGCAGGTAATCACCTTAATGATATCTGTGAGGCTATAGGCACATATGCAAAGGACAGAGGTTACGGTGTTGTAAGAGATTTGGTGGGTCACGGTATAGGCACACATCTGCACGAAGACCCTGAGGGTTCCTAACTTTGATATGAAGAAGAGGAATCAAATTACAGCGGGTATGACTCTTGCAATAGAGCCTATGATTACAGCGGGAAGAGACGAAGTGGTATGGCTTGATGACGACTGGACGGTTGTTACGGATGACAACTCATTGGCGGCACATTATGAGAATACTATTTTGATAACAGACGGTGAGCCTGAGATCCTTTCTTTAAGAAAAATATGATAAATACAGGCGATATCGTAGTATCAATAACGGGACATGACAGAGGAGAGCATTATTTGGTCATAGACTGTGACAAAGATTTTATCTATGTTGCCAACGGACGACTAAAGACTCTTGACAAGCCGAAGAAAAAGAACATAAAGCATGTAAGCAGGCTTGGAAAAAGTGATGAATTTATTGATATTAGAAAAAGTGATAATAACTTTAACGACGTTAAGTTAAAATATCTCTTGAAAAATTGGAGGAGTAAATGTCTAAATCAGACGTTATAGAGATTGAGGGAACAGTTGTTGAGAAATTACCTAATGCAATGTTTCAGGTAGAGCTTGAAAACGGACATCAGGTATTGGCGCATATCAGCGGCAAACTCAGAATGAACTATATCAGAATTTTGCCGGGTGATAAAGTTACTATAGAATTATCACCGTATGATTTGACAAAGGGTCGAATCATCTGGCGTGATAAATAAAATAAGACCTTGCATATTATACTGCTTAATGGTATAATACTATGGCGTCTTTATTAGTAGCGATGAAAGGAGAGTTACAATGAAGGTCAGATCTTCAGTGAAACCGATTTGCGAAAAAAATGCAAAAATTATTAAGAAAAGGTTCCATCAGAGTAATTTGTGAGAACCCAAAAGCACAAGCAGAGACAAGGTTGATCTGCATAGGAATAAGGAGGAAGTAGGTAAATGGCTCGTATAGCAGGCGTTGATTTACCAAGAGAAAAGCGTGTTGAGATTGGTTTGACATATATCTATGGTATAGGTCTTACAAGTTCAAGACGTATCTTGAAAAGAGCTAATGTAAATCCTGATACAAGAGTAAAGGATCTTACAGACGATGAAGTAAAAAGAGTTGGCACAGGTTATTTCCGATACTCAGATGGTAGAAGGTGATCTTAGAAGAGATCGCAATGAACATCAAGAGACTTCAGGAAATAGGTTGTTATCGTGGCATTCGTCATAGAAAGAATCTTCGGTTCGTGGACAGAAAACTAAGACAAATGCAAGAACACGTAAGGGTCCAAGAAAGACAGTAGCAAACAAGAAGAAATAATAAGTGATGCACTTATATTTTTTTCGAAAAGTAATTTTCGCTGTATGTTTTAAAAAAACAGGAGCGTAGTAAAGTTTGAAAAAGTGAGGTTAGTTTAATGGCAAAAGAATGCGTCCACCAAGAAGGTGACAAAGAAGCGCGTAAAGAAAAAAACGTTGAACGCGGACAGGCACATATTCAGTCATCATTTAACAATACAATTGTTACATTAACTGATACCCAGGGTAATGCAATATCATGGGCAAGTGCCGGTGGTCTAGGATTTAGAGGTTCAAAGAAATCTACTCCATATGCGGCATCTATGGCTGCAGAAACTGCTACAAAAGGCAGCTTTAGTACATGGACTTAAGTATGTAGATGTTATGGTAAAGGGACCCGGTTCAGGAAGAGAAGCAGCTATTCGTGCGTTGGCTGCATGTGGAATAGAAGTAACAAGTATTAAGGATGTGACTCCGGTACCACATAATGGATGTCGTCCACCAAAACGCAGAAGAGTCTAATAGGAGGTACTAAAAGTGGCAATTAATAGAGTTCCCGTTCTTAAAAGATGCAGATCACTTGGCCTTGAGCCGGGTTTTCTGGGAATAGATAAAAAGTCTAACAGAGATACAAAAAGAGCTGGCCGTAAGCTCAGTGAGTACGGTATGCAGCTTAGAGAAAAGCAGAAAGCAAAGTTCATCTACGGTGTATTGGAGAAGCCGTTCAGAAACTATTATGCTAAGGCTGAGAGAATGAAGGGTCAGGTTGGTGAGAACCTTATGATTCTCTTGGAGAGAAGACTTGACAATGTTGTTTTCCGTATGGGATTCGGAAGAACCAGAAAGGAAACAAGACAGATTGTAGATCATAAGCATGTTTTAGTAAACGGCAAATGTGTAAATATTCCGTCTTATCTTGTAAAGGCAGGCGATGTTATCGAGATCAAGGAGAAGGCAAAATCTTCTGCAAGATATAAGGAAGTTGTAGAGTCAACAGCCGGAAGAATCGTACCGGCTTGGATTGATGCAGATCTTGAAAATTTAAAAGGTACTGTAAAGAGCCTTCCTACAAGAGAAGAAATTGATGTTCCTGTAGACGAACTTCTTATCGTTGAGTTGTACTCTAAGTAATAGGAATCTTAACAGCTGATACTTATTTTCGTATCAGCTGATTTGCTAATAACAGAAATATAGCCTGAATATCGGCTGCGGCTCGGTTTTGTCAGGCATTGGCATAGTTTATCTAAAAGGAGGGACATTCGTGTTCGATTTTGAGAAACCAAATATTGAGATTGCAGAGATTTCCGAGGATAAGAAGTTCGGCAGATTCATATGTGAACCACTGGAGAGAGGTTATGGAACAACTTTAGGTAATTCCCTAAGGAGAATCATGCTCTCATCCCTCCCAGGATCAGCTGTCAGTCAGGTTAAGATTGACGGCGTGTTACATGAATTTTCTTCTATACCGGGAGTAAAGGAAGATGTAACAGAGATCATAATGAATGTAAAAAGCTTGGCGATCAAGAATTCAGCTGAAGACGGTGAGCCGAAGGTTGCTTATATAGATTTTGATGGTGAGGGAGTTATCACTGCAGAAGATATTCAATGTGATCCATGTATAGAAATCATTAACAAAGACCAGGTTATTGCAACAGTTTCAGAAGGCAAGTTCTATATGGAATTGACAATAACAAACGGTAGAGGTTATGTAAGTTCAGATAAAAACAAGGGAGAAGATACTCCTATAGGGTGTTATAGCGATTGATTCTATATACACACCTGTAGAGAGTAAATCTCCGTGTTGAAAAATACTCGTGTAGGTCAGATGACAGACTTTGATAAGCTGACACTTGATGTTACTACAAACGGTACGTTAGCACCGGATGAGGCGGTAAGTTTGGCTGCCAAAGTTTTGAGTGAGCACCTTAATCTGTTTATAGATTTGTCTGACAATGCTAAAACTGTTGATGTGATGGTAGAAAAAAAGCAGAGGATGACAAGGAAAAAGTTCTGGAGATGAATATAGATGAACTTGAGTTGTCAGTTAGATCCTATAACTGTTTGAAGAGAGCAGGAATCAATACAGTTGAGGAGTTGTGTTCACGTACACCGGATGATATGATGAAAGTCAGAAATCTGGGTAGAAAATCATTAGAAGAGGTTCTTCAGAAACTTGAAGAGCTTGGTCTTCACCTTCGTGAGAGCGAAGAATCATAAAAAAGAATAATAGACATATATAGTAAGTCCAATGTTAGCATATATATGTTTCCTATGGAGGAGAAAAAATGGCAAAGTATAGAAAACTTTCAAAGACATCCAGTCAGAGAAAAGCATTATTAAGAAATCAGGTTACAGCACTTTTACAGCATGGTAAGATTGTTACAACAGAGGCAAGAGCAAAAGAGATCAGAAAGATCGTTGAGCCGCTTATAGCATTGGCTGTTAAGGAGAAGGATAACTTCGAACTTGTAAAGGTAAATGCAAAGGTTGCAAGGAAAGATGCAAACGGCAAGAGAGTAAAAGAAGTTGTAGACGGCAAGAAAGTTACCGTTTATGATGAGGTAGAGAAGGAGATCAAGAAAGATAAGCCTTCAAGACTTCATGCAAGAAGCAAAATCAATGCTGTAGTTTATGTTCCTACAGAGGTTCCTACAAAGGGCGCTGCTAAGAAGAAGAACACAAAGTCACTTGACCTTGCAAAGAAGCTTTTCGACGAGTACGGTCCTAAGTATGCAGATCGTAACGGTGGATACACAAGAATAGTTAAGATCGGTCTTCGTAAGGGCGATGCAGCTATGGAAGTTTTACTTGAGTTAGTATAATACCATCTTTGATATATAAAAGTAGCAGTCTATGACTGCTATTTTTTATGTAATAAATTTGACATTGATGTCAAGCATAAATGATTATGTCCTAAAATAATTATTTTATAAGCCCCACAAAAGGGGCTTTTTATCATGCACTTTTTAAGTCTTGTTCAATTCTGTGTGGTTGTGAGTGGACAAATTTTTTTAAAGGCACTTCTTCTCCAAGGATGATTCATTGGTGGAATATAAGGTTTTCTAGGCTTTGGCTTTTTGTAATCAGCGTCCAGGTCTTTAGACTTACGCTCATGTGTTGGTATTTCCTCCAGCACATAAATATCTTTGTCATTAACGCACGCAAACAAAGACCTATCAAATGCCTTGATAAGCATAACTTTTGTTCCTTTTTGATAATGGATCTGCACTCCCTTATGATCTATCATCTTATAAAACTTTTTCTCAAATTGAATCACTATGTCCGGCATCAACAGTTCTTTCTGTCAGAACCGCTAAAGTAAGATTTATTTTTTTCCTTAGACGGTTGCGTTTCAAATACAGATTTGATACCATAAAGTGGAAGTGCGAACTTCTCATTGAATTCTTTTATGTAGGAGTGAAGGAATTCATTGGCTTTATTGATATCGGTTACGCCTGCGATTCTGAATTCAACCGGCAGGCGTGACTGTAAGGTTTGATTCAAACGTTCTATGCGTCCTTTAGCTTGAGGTACACTACTTGATTCAAGTTCTACACCAAGCTGCTTGCAGGCATAAGCGAACTGTGTATAGGGTGTCTTTATCATCAGATAAGGCGCCTTTTTTTCTTATACGTAAATACAGTTCTTCTATCGGTAAGAAACTTATAAGGAATACCGTAATCAGTAAGTATCTGATCGAGATACATGGTAGTAGCCGTTAAGAGTTTCCTGAGTGTCAAACCAGGCACCTGTAACAACGCCTGAGGCATCATCAATAGCCAAATGTAGGTGCCATATTTGTCCCGGTACCCATTCATAAGGAGTTGCATCCATTTGTTGTAGTTCACCGAAATAAGCACATCTTGGACGACGGCTGTGGGCATCATCGATTGCTACCAGGTTGGCCTGTATAGATGCCAGCTCCTTCTTTGTCTTTGCGGTTTCTTTTTTAGCTTTCAGCTTTTGCTTAATACGTCTACGTTTAGCTTTGGTGGCCTTTGGAGAGAGAATATATTCAGACTCCAAGATATTCATTACAGATGAATGTGAGATACATATACCCTCATTCTTTTTCAGAAGCTCTGTATAGTGCTCAAAGTTTGCATCATAGTATTTAGTTCTGTAAAGGTCTATGACTTGTCTACGAATATCATGGGAGATTGTAGTGGCCGGCTTTTTGCCTTTGTTACCGTGTAGAAAGAACTTCTTGCCACTTTTTATATATCCCTGTAACATACGATTTATATGCCTCCTGGTGCATCCCAGTACCATAGCGGCTCTGTTCTTGTTAGCGGTATCAGGGTGGTCAGCCAACCCTTTGATAACTTCGTATTTCTTTTGCTCATTCATTGATAAAACTACCTTTCTGATAAGTCTGTTCCTCCTGTTTAATAAAATGTATAAAGTATTATTCTATCATAAACAGGACATTTTAGTTTGGGGTATATTAGGACTTTATCATATACGGCTTATATTTTTTATGTAATAAATTTGACATTGATTGAGCTTACAGAATATTTATGTTATAATTCGATAACTACGACAGGAGAGTCTTTTATGATTGAAAAAAAACTTAGAGGATATATTCTGCCCAATATCCTTGCTACAACAGGTACATCATGTTATGTATTGGCTGATACTGTTTTTATATCAATGGCGGAAGGGGCAAACGGTATAACAGGTTTAAATCTTGTTTTACCGATATTTGCTATAACCTTTGCAATTGGAGCTATGATAGGAATAGGTTCCGCAACAAAGTATACATTATTAAAGTCACTGGGTGATAAAAAAACAGCGCGGATAAATATTTTTTTCGAATTCATTTATTTGTACCTTACTACTTAGTTTACCATTTTTTTAATTCAGGGATTTTTTTGTTCCGGATGTGGTGCTTAGAATTTTCGGTGCAGATGAGGGTTATAGTGAATGTAACCCACACATATGCACGAATAATTCTTTGCTTCTCGCCGTTTTTTATGTTGAACTTTACATTTACCGCTTTTGTGAGAAATGACAACTCACCGAGGATTGCTATGGCGGCAACACTTATAAGCGGAATTTTTCAATATAATATTTGACTATATACTTATGTTCCCTGTAGGAATGGGGATGGCAGGTGCGGCACTTGCAACAGGAATATCACCGATAGTAAGTATGAGTATCTGTATGGTACATTTTTTGTCAAAAAAGAATAATGTGCGTTTTTGCTTCAATTTGCCTTCAGTTAAAAATTTGATTTTATCATGCAGTCTCGGGCTGGTGGCATTTGTAGGTGAAATTTCAAACGGAATAATAACTGTAGTATTTAACTTTATACTGCTCTCACTTGTCGGCAATATAGCGGTTGCCGCATATGGAGTGATAGCAAATTCAGCCTTGGTGGGAGTGGCGATGCTAAATGGTGTATCACAAGGATTACAGCCAGTGGCAAGTGAAACTTACGGTAAGGGTGAGAAAAAAGATTTAAGGAAGATTTACTTATATTCACTTTTTACAGGTATGATTATAGCCGGAGCTTTGGTGGCTCTGGTAATAGCATTTGCTCCAAACATTATAGTCGCATTCAACAATGAAAATTCTGATGTATTGGCAAATTATGCTATTCCGGGTATCAGAATTTATTTTATAGGCTTTATACCTGCCGCATTCAATATTATTACTGCAGGATTTTACAGTGCTACAGGAAGAGGAAAAGAGTCCTCTCTTATAGCAATATCAAGAGGTATAGTGGCAATAATTGTATTTGCACTTATCTTACCGCGAATTTTCGGAATAACGGGAGTATGGAGCTCATTTTTTGCGGCGGAAATGTTTACCACAATATTATGTATTATACTGATGAGAAAAAGTTTTTAAAAAAATAAAAAATTTGCAACAGCATGCAATAAAATGATATTCTCATGCATTAATATATTGAAAGGATGATTATTAGATGCTTAATTTTGTGGCGGTCTTGGAGGAGGGATCAAAAAGCTTCGTCGACGGTGGATGATAAACTTATAAAAAGATATCGCAAAGGGAAGTATGGAGCTTTACATACTTTATATGAAAAAAACTCATAAAAAGTGTATATGCTTTTGCCCTTTCAATAACAAAAAAATACTCATGATGCAGAGGATATTTTTGCAGGATACTTTTTTGAAAATCTATCAAAAGGCAGCAGATTACACCTCATACGATAAACCGATGGCATGGATCTTTACAATAGCAAGAAATTTTGCACTTATGAAGATTCGTGACGGAAAAAAAGAGGGTAGTTTAGAAGATGATAACGATTTGCGGAACAGGAATTTTTCCTTTGTGGAAAATCTTAGTGAACGTATTATTCTAAAAAAACAACTATAAATAAGTTGGATGACAATGAAAGAATGATACTTTTTACTACATGCGGTGGCAGGTCTGAAAAATCGTGAAATAGCGGAATTACTTGATATGTCAATAAACACTGTACTTTCAAAGTATAACAGAACTATCAGAAAGATGCAGAAATATTTGGAAGAGGAGGGCTTTTGATGAAGAGAGAAGATATTGAGAAGAAGCTCGACACTGCTGTATCGGGAATGATTCCCGAGGATATGTTTAAAAGGATTTCTGAGAATATCGTTTCTGTGGACGCAGAAAAGGATTGAAAAAAAGGAATGAAGAAGAAATTTAATATATTCAGTAAGAGATTTGTAGGAGTGGCAGCTGCCGCTTGCGTACTGTTTGCAGTTGGAGTTGTAGGAGTTCCATATTACGGTAATAATTATGTACCGGATTCACATGTAGATATCGATGTAAACCCGGGAGTTGAGATTGTAACAAACAAAAAGAATAAGGTTTTAGAAGTTCAGTCCACAAATCAGGACGGAGCTAATGTTATTGATGGTATGAATTTGAAAAATACTGAGCTCAAAGTGGCTGTTAATGCACTTATAGGTTCAATGGTTCAAAAAGGATATATCCAAAATGACAATACAGGTATTTTGGTAACTGTAAGAAATGATAATGAGGATAGAGCAAACAAAATTAAAGCGGAAGTGTTAAATGATATAAATACTGCACTTTTAACCAATTCGGTACAGGCAATAGTAATGAATCAGATTATAAAGAGTCCTGTGGTTGCGAAGAAGTTTGCTACAGAAAACAATATATCAATAGGAAAAGCAGTATTTATACTGAATCTTACCGCTAAAGACAGTTCGCTGGATGCAAAAGAACTTGCTAAGATGAAAGTAAGTGAGATTGTCAGGTTGGTTGTACAAAAAGGCATAGATATAAGAGATATAGTTGATTCTGATGACAGCATTTGGGAAAATATAACAGATGCTATTGAAGATATAGATGAGGATGATTCTGATGACAGCATTTGGGAAAATATAGTAGAAGCTATTGAAGATACAGATGAGGATGCAAGAGAAAAACAGCCTCAGGCAGCGCCTTCAGGTATCTCAGCAGACAGAGCAAAGCAGATAGCACTTTCAGATGCCGGTGTTAGCGGTGCAAGTTTTACAACGGTAGAACTTGATACAGATGACGGCGTAAGAGTTTATGAGATTGAGTTTAAGGTAGGAAATGTAGAATATGACTACGATATCGATGCTTCAAGCGGTGCGATAATATCAAGCAGCTCGGAGATTGATGATTAAGATAGATATAAAAGAATATAGTTATAAAAGTAACGATACTATACATATTGACAAACCGCCAAAAAGGATTTACATTGTATACAGATACTCCTAACAAGGAAGAGGCTCTGACTTGAAAGGTGGTTTGTGAATGTATAAGATTGTGCAAAGGCACATTTATTTGAGTACCCAAAGCCACCGTGGCTTTGGGCTTTTTTAATACAAAAATCTATTATTTATAAAGGGGAAATATGGATAACAGAGTAGCATTGATGGCAATAATCGTGGAGGACAGAGATTCTGTAAAAGAACTCAATGATTTATTGCATGAGTACGGAGATTATATTATCGGAAGGATGGGAATACCATATCACAAAAGAGGCATAAGTGTGTTGTCGGTCGCTCTCGACGCACCTAACAATGTGATTTCAAGTCTTTCAGGTAAAATAGGAAAATTATCCGGAGTAAGTATAAAAACCGCTTATTCAAATGTGGGTGATGCCAATGGCTAAAGATATATCACTGTATAAGACAAAATTTAAAGACACTGAATATGACAGAGATGTTGAGATTGATAAAAGTATCGCTCTGATAGATAAACTTGAAAGAGAAAGAAGTCTTAGCCTTAAAGAATATAAATATCTTGTTGAGAATTTGAATGAAGAGGTATTTGAATATATCAGTAAAAAGGCGAGAATACTTGGGGACGAAAACTACGGAAAAGATATTTATCTTAGAGGACTTATCGAAATCAGCAATATATGTAAGAACGATTGCTACTACTGCGGAATAAGGCATTCAAACAAAAACTGTGACCGCTACAGACTCTCTGATGAAGAGATAATTGAATGTGCGGATGAAGGATACAGGCTCGGTTACAGAACCTTCGTGATGCAGGGAGGTGAAGACGGAAAATTTGAGCCGGACTATATATGCTCTATAGTAAGGAAAGTTAAAGAAAAGTATAAGGATGTTGCAGTGACACTTTCTTTGGGAGAATATGAAAGAGATGAATACAAAAAGATGTTTGATGCAGGTGCGGACAGGTATCTTTAAGACATGAGACTGCGGATAAAGAACATTACGAGAAACTTCACCCTAAGCAGATGTCATTTGAGCACAGGATGAAATGCCTGCAGGACCTTAAGGATATAGGATTTCAGGTAGGTTGCGGTTTTATGGTAGGCTCGCCGTATCAAACTTCCACAACACTGGCAAAGGACCTTAAATTTATAGAAGAGTTCGGTCCGCATATGTGTGGAATAGGTCCTTTTATCCCACATCATGACACCGCATTTAAAGATGAAAAAAGCGGAAGTATACAGATGACACTTTTTCTTATAGCGATACTTAGGATAATGAGACCGAAGATGTTGATACCTGCTACAACATCACTCAGTACTCTTGACAATCTGGGCAGAGAAAAGGGAATACTGGCAGGTGCAAATGTGGTGATGCCGAATCTTTCACCGCTGAAGACAAGAAAAAAATATGAACTATATGACGGAAAGGTATGTACAGGAGATGAAGCCGCTCACTGCATCGGATGTATTACCAACAGAATCAATAATATAGGTTATGAAGTTGCAAAGGTAAGAGGAGATAGTAAATGTTTAAGTACGATGTAAAATCAAAAAAAGCCGAAGAGTTTATAAACCATGAAGAAATATTGGAGACGCTCAAGTTTGCCGAGGAAAATAAAAACAATATTCCTTTGATAGAAATACCTTGAAAAAGCAAGGCCGAAAAAAACCGAAAAAGGTATTATAGCCGAGGGACTTACTCACAGAGAGGCATCGGTACTGCTTGCCTGTGAGGACAAGGAAATCATAGAAAAGATTTATGCACTGGCAGGAGAGATAAAGCAGACATTTTACGGCAACAGAATAGTAATGTTTGCGCCGCTGTATCTGTCAAACTATTGTGTAAACGGTTGTGTATATTGTCCTTACCATGCTAAGAATAAGCATATCGCAAGAAAGAAGCTTACACAGGAAGAAATAAAGAATGAAGTTATTGCACTTCAGGATATGGGACATAAGAGACTTGCAATAGAGTCAGGTGAGGACCCTATAAACAGCCCTATAGAGTATATACTTGAGTCTTTAAAGACAATATACAGCATCAAGCATAAAAACGGTGCTATCAGAAGAGCTAATGTAAATATTGCGGCTACTACAGTGGAAAATTATAAAAAGCTTCATGATGCGGGTATCGGTACATATATCCTTTTCCAGGAGACCTATAACAAGGAGTCTTACGAGAGCCTTCACCCTACAGGACCGAAGCATAACTATATATACCATACCGAAGCTATGGACAGAGCTATGGAGGGCGGTATTGACGATGTGGGACTTGGAGTACTATTCGGCCTTGAGTCTTACAGATATGAGTTTGCAGGACTTTTGATGCATGCTGAACACCTGGAATCGGCATTCGGTGTAGGACCTCATACTATAAGTGTACCGAGAATCAAAAAAGCGGATGATATAGACCCTGAGACCTTTGATAACGGACTTGATGACGATACATTTGAGAAGATAATTGCATGTATAAGAATAGCTGTTCCTTATACCGGAATGATTATTTCCACCAGAGAGAGCCAAAAGGTAAGAGAGAGAGCATTGAAGGTAGGTATTTCACAGATAAGCGGCGCTTCAAGAACTTCAGTCGGAGGATATACCGAGGAAATCAGACCTACAGATTCCGAGCAGTTTGACGTATCAGACCAAAGAACTTTGGATGAGGTGGTGGATTGGCTTATGCAGATGGGACACATTCCTTCATTTTGTACAGCCTGCTACAGAGAGGGCAGAACAGGTGACAGATTTATGAGCCTGTGCAAGAGCGGACAGATTATAAACTGCTGCCATCCTAATGCTCTGATGACTTTAAGCGAGTATATGACAGACTATGCATCCAAAGATACCAAGGATGACGGAATGAAGATGATAAAGTCCGAGCTTGAGAAGATAAGCAACCCTGTGGTAAAGCAAAAGGCCACACAGTATATAAGTGAAATAGAAACTACAAATGCAAGGGATTTCAGGTTCTAGTATGAGCGGTTTGAATATGAATACCACTCCTGTCGGAGAGAGAGCAAGTATAGTGATATTCGGATGTTGCAATGCCGGAAAGTCAAGCCTTATAAATGCGATCACCTCACAGAATATAGCGATAGTTTCGGATATAAGAGGTACCACTACAGACCCTGTAAAAAAGACTATGGAACTTTTACCATTCGGTCCTGTGGTAATTACAGATACTCGGGACTTGATGATAAAAAGTACACTTGGTACACTCAGAGTTGAAAAAAAGCCTTGATTATATAAATCAGGCGGATTTGATACTCTTTGTAGCGGATGCAAGCAGAGAAGCCACCTCTGATGAGCTGATGTTTTTAGATAAAATAAAGTCAAGTGATAAAAAATATCTTATAGTCGGAAACAAATGTGATTGTGAAATTATAAAAAACGATCTTAAAGTTGATATATATGTTTCCGCGCTGAAAGATATCAATATAGATAAGCTCAAAAATATGATGTCACAGATATTGTCTGCAGGTAAGAAGGAAAAAACTATACTGGGCAATATGATGAAGGAAAAAGATATAATACTTTTGGTGACTCCTATAGACGCTTCAGCTCCTAAGGGCAGGCTTATATTGCCGCAGCAGCAGGTAATAAGAGAGATACTTGACAGACATGGCATTGCGATAGAAGTGCAGGTAAATGAGATAAAAGACGCCTTAGAGAGAATAGAGAATATTTCACTTGTGATATGTGACTCACAGGTATTTAAAGAGGTGGATGAGGCGGTGCCGGAAGATATCCCGCTTACATCGTTTTCCATAGTATTTGCCAATTACAAAGGAGCGTTACAAAGCTTATACAGTGCGGCCAAAGTACTGGACACACTAAAGAAAGGTGACAGGATACTTATAAGTGAGGGCTGTACACATCACCGCCAGTGTGAAGATATCGGAAGTGTTAAGATTCCGAGGCTTGTAAGAAAACATACCGGACTTTTTGATGAAGACGATCTTATTTGAGTTCAGCACCGGTGGCGAGTTCCCTAAGGATGTATCAATGTACAAGCTGATAATACATTGCGGTGCCTGTATGTTGAATGAGAATCAGATGAAAACTAGGATGAAGTTTGCAAAGGAAAGAGAAATCCCTATGACAAACTACGGTATTGCTATAGCATATATGAACGGTATATTAAAAAGAGCGATGGAGCCTCTAAAAAACATATAAAAGCGCCCCTTGCAGTTAAGGCTGCAGGGGGTATTATCTTAGGCTTAACAGTGATATTGATTCCTCATCTCTAAACTGGAGTGAAATCTCGGTAAGTTCATCGGGAGTCTCATTCATATCTCTGCTCATCCAGAATATCAAATTGTTGTAGATTCCGCCTATGATATAGGAAAGCTCATATTGCTTTGTCAGCGGAAACTCGATTGCAATTTCACTGAACTGAAATCTTTTTGAAAGCACATCCAAAAGCAGTGAAGAAAGATTGGAACGATAAATAAGCAAGACTTCCTTCTTATAATTATAAAAAGCCATATATATCGAATGAATATACAGTGTAAAGTCAATGCTTGACAGATTTGTAAAGCCGTCAAGAGACTCCTTTAAAACCATATCAAAAAAGAATGATATGATGTCTTCTTTTGATTTAAAATGTCTGTAGTATGATGAACGGTCCACTCCGGCTTTCTTTGCAATCTCACCTATTGAAATCTTTGTATAGTCTTTTTCAAGCATCAATTCAAGCAAAGCGGAACACATATATCCCATCATCATTTCAGTTGTAGTATTTTTTCGTCTCATATACCTCTCCATAGCAAAAATACACCGACATTATAATAGGAAAAAAAATAAAAGGCAATATATATCGTATATTTAGAGATATATATTGCCTTAAAACGAACTATGAAATAAAGTTTATAAAGTTAAAGGATTAGTCTTCTTTTTTTCTTAAGACCGATTGTTGCAAATGCCATACCGACAACAGAACCGAAAAAGTACGATTACATTTCTTGCGATATCTGATGCGTCTGCAGTCTTTGGAACTGAGAATCTGCTCTTTGTCTGCTTATGTGAAGACGGACCCTGTGGTGCAGGAACTCTTGTAACATTACCTGCCGTATTCTGATTGTTCACGTTTGAAGTAGGAGCTGCAGGATTCTGAGCAGGTGTAGTTGTAGCAGGTGATGAGTAGCTGCTGCCGTTTACACTTCTTCTTGAACCTGAACTGCCTGAACCGCCGCCTGAGCTTCTGTGTCTGCTGTTGGAATTTGTAGCTATTATAACATCTGTTTCTTTCTTCTCAGGAGTTGTAGGATTTACAACGGTGTTTGAAGAAGTTGCAGGTCTTGGGTTAGAAGGTGTTGCAGGTCTTGGGTTTGAAGGTGTTGCAACAGCAGGCGTCTGAGCCGCAGTTCTTACACTGTTTATAATGAAGATATACTGTGCATTTGAGTGCTTAGCCTTTCTTCTTACATAGATTGCATCGTTTGCACCGAGGTTTTGGATGCTCTTTCCTGCAGGAAGATTAAGTGTAAAGTTACCCGAAGCGTCTGCTGTAGCGCTTGCATTTGAAAGAGCTACGATATTTGCACTTGCATTGAAGATGCTGTTTGCCATAGCTGTTGTAACAGAGCCGCTTGTCTGCGGAGCAACAGTGTACTCATATGTGTAGTCGTTTAAGCTTTGTGCAACGGAGTTGTTGTAAAGTGAACCGCCTGTTACCTTAGCTGAAAGTGTTGTAGCGCCTACTGTAGGGAACTCAACGCTGATCTGTGTATCATTGTTTACAATCTTATTTGCCATAGCGGAGAAAGTAGATGAACCTACAGTTGATTTAACTTGGATACCCATCTGCTCCGAATTATGGAATCTTGTCTGCCAGTTTGCAGGAAGCTGGAAGCTGAATCCTGTCCAAGCACCTGTGGTTCCTGTCCATGTAAGAGGAAGGTTTGTAAGTACTGCAGCCGGAGAAGAGCTTCTTGTGTCAGGATATATGTCGACAACTGTGTTTGCCTTTACAGCGTCACTTACGCCACTACCTTCAAGAGTTACGCTAACTGTATTTCCTGAAATAGTGATGGCATCGGTATTAGGAATTGCATGTCCCTGTGCTACCGCCGGGTTTGTGGCAAAACCGCCTGCAAAAACATTGATTGTAGGTATTGCTGTAGTTGATATAATCGGTGTAGCCAATGCAAGTGAAAGGGCAACTGCAACGGCTCTCTTATTAAAACTTAATTTCATAATATTTCTCCTTGTTTTTGTAACTTGTTTAATATGTCCGTATTATATAATATTTTTCAAAAGAATGAACAAAAAGGTATGGATTGCGTTAATTAAGGTATAAACTGCGTTAAATTTGAAAATATTACGGGAATCTTACTTTTTTTATCTTTTTTTATAACAAGATTAGGATATAATAAAAGAACTAGTGCAAGTTTACTATTCAATATTAGGGGAAATATGGTGAAGAACAAGAATGCATTCAGGTCATGATGTTAATGCTGGCGGCAATTATATGGGGGTCGGCTTTTTCCGCTCAAAGTATAGGTGCAAGATATGTGAATGCTTATACATTTCTTGCAATAAGAAGTTGGATATCCTTTATTGCTATGATTCCGGTGGTGTGTTTTTTTAAGAAGAAAAAGTCCGGGGGTGAAAAGACAAAGGACAAATCTTATAAAAGAACATTATTTATTGCAAGTCTTTGCTCGGGTTTTTTTTTGTTTTTTGCAAGTGCAATGCAGCAGATAGGTATAAAAGAGTCAAATGCATCAAAAGCAGGCTTTATTACGGCACTCTATGTTATCCTGGTTCCTGTTATCTCTATCATATTTTTTAAGGCAAAAGAAGGAATCAGACTTTGGATAAGTGTAGTACTCAGTATAATAGGAATGTTCTTACTCTGTATACACGGAGGGATCAGCTTACAGTACGGAGATGCTATACTCTTATTTTGTGCTCTTTTGTTTGCTTTGCAGATAATTACCGTAGGACATTTTGTAAAAAAGGTGGATGTACTTGACCTTTCCATCTTTCAATTCTTTGTAGTGGCGTGTTTTTCAAGTGTTGTGATGATTGTTGTTGAAAAGCCGCCCGTTGATATGATAATGAAAGCATTGCCGGCTCTTTTATATGTAGGAGTTTTAAGCGGAGCCTGCGGATATACTTTACAGAATGTGGGGCAACTGTATGTAAGACCGAGTATTGCAAGCCTGCTTATGAGTCTTGAAAGTGTGTTCAGTGCGGTTTTTGCATGGATAATACTTGGCGAAGTGCTTGGAGGTCGTGAGCTTATAGGAGCAATAATGATGTTTGTCGCTATTATAGTGGCACAGCTGCCTACAAAAGGGGATGAATGATGGATATTTATGATTTGATAAAGGATGAGGACAGGATATCTTTTATAGGTATGTGTAAAAATGCCGGTAAGACTACTGTACTTAACGAGGTGATAAAGAGTGTACATAAAAGAGATGAAAATATACTGCTTACTTCTATAGGAAGAGACGGTGAGGAACTTGACCTTGTCACCAACACAAAGAAGCCTGAAATATATATTTATAAGGATGACTATATTGCTACTGCAAGAAATCTGATAAAATACTGTGATATAACCAAGGAAATAGTGGAAAGCACGGGTATATACACTCCGATGGGAGAGATAATAATAATAAAGGCGTTAAGCGACGGGTATGTGCAGATAGCCGGACCGTCCATTGCAACTCAGATGGCGAAGGTGTGTGAAAGTTTCAAAGGCTACAGTGACGGAAAGATTTTGATAGACGGAGCATTGGAACGAAAGAGCATTGCTACAGGCAAGGTCAGCAATGTGGCAATACTTTCAAGCGGCGCATCATACAGTGTGGATATGGAAAAGACGGTCAGAGACACTATATTTACATCAATGCTTTTTTCACTTCCCGAGTATAAACTGAATCTGCCTGATGATTTCAACAAGGAAAATTACAGTGATAAGTATTATATAATAGAAGAAAATCATCTGAAGGAAAATAGCGAAAAGATAGATTTAAAGGAAATATGGGCTAAGGAAAGTGATATAGAGAGTGTATTTGTAAACGGTGCTTTGACCGATGCCATGATAAAACCGCTGCTGCTCTCCAATGCAAGGCTTGATGGCAAGAGATTGGTATTTTTTGACGGTTCACGAATATTGATAAATTATGAAAACTTTGAAAAACTCATACAAAGAGGCATGATATTTTCGTGTATCGACAGGATAAATATTTTAGCAATAACGATAAATCCTTTTTCCGCGTACGGAAATCATTACGATGCGGGAGAGTTCTTAGAAAGAATGAAGAAATATACAAATCTGCCGGTTATAAATATTGCGGAAAAATATAGGGGGTAAAGATGGATTTTTGGCAAAGAGAAAATATAGGTTTTGAATTCATAAAGGGCAAAATGTTGCCTGCTACACCTTTCGGAGCCGAGCTTGTAAAGAGTATAAGACCTTTTAGAAAAGATGAAAGAGATATTTTAGAGACTGAATTAAGCAATTTGAATAAGCTGTCTTCAAATTATGAAGAGGTAAAATCCGATATCAATGCAATCAGAAGAATATTTATGCAGATGAAGGATGTAAGGGGCTCTTTAAAGTTCGGAAGAGACAATACACTGTCCGATATAGAACTGTTTGAGATAAAGATATTGCTTATGCAACTTGAAAAGCTTAAGCCTGTTGTGGAAAGAGTGTCGGATGAGCTTAGACTTTGCGGCTTTTTCATAGAGCCTGTAAGTATAGCGGTGGATATACTTGACCCTGACGGCAGGAGGATACCTACATTTTCAATATATGATGAATATTCCGATACTTTAAAAGAAATCAGAAAGAATAAGCGAGATACAGAGTTAAAGATGCAAAGTGATGCGGCTTTATTTGAGGAGCTTAAGGATAAGAGACTTGATATTACTGTAGAAGAAGAGAAGGAAGAAAGAAGGATAAGGGAAGAACTTTCAATAAAGTTAAGACCGTATTTTGATACCGTAATAAATAATATAAATACTGTTGCAAGATTTGATTTGCTTATAGAAAAGCACCGTGTATCAAAGCTTTATCCTTCATGTTTGCCGCAAATTACAAAAGATACTCTTATATTGAAAGATACAATAAATCCGTATATATGTGATATCTTAGAGAGCAAGGGGCTTAAATTTACACCTGTAAGTATAGAAATGGGACTTGGAACCACGGTACTTACAGGTGCAAACATGGGCGGGAAGAGTGTTACGCTAAAGTCCGTGGCACTAAATACATATCTTGCACTTTGCGGATTTTTCGTATATGCGGACAGTGCAAGTATCCCCGCTTTTGATGAGATAATTATGATATCCGAGGAGTCACAGTCTGTAGCAAAGGGACTTTCAAGTTTCGGAGCACAGATTGTGGAACTTAAGAACCTTTTAAATGAAATAGAAAATAAATTTGTCTTTGCGATTTTGGACGAGTTTGCCAGAGGAACCAATCCTAAAGAAGGTGAAAGTCTGGTAAGGGGACTTGTCTCACTCCTTAATACAAAGAAAACAGTAAGTCTTTTGGTAACTCATTTTGACCATGTGGCCGAGCTTTCAAAAAGTCACTACCAGGTCAGAGGCTTACAGGGAGTGTCGGAGGATAAGATTTCCTCATCACTGCTTACAAAGTCCGGTGATGATGCAAAAATTACAGCCATCGCACAGTTTATGAATTACGGTATCTTTAAGGTGGACAAGATGCCAAGCCGCCAAAAGAGGCGCTTATGATTTGCAGACTCTTAGGGCTGCAAAATGAACTTTTAGATATACTATAATAGAAAGGCCGGGTTATGCCACTTACTGTTAGGGACATCATTGAGAACAATTTTTTTCCGGGCACCGAACTTATAACAGGAAGAGAGAGTGCCGGGAATATAGTCAGTTGGGTAAACGTACAGGAGATACTTGATTCTGTAGATATGGTAGGCAGCGGTGAACTGCTTATAACAACAGGATTTGATCTGGCGGATTATACCAGATATTTTAATTTGATAAAGAGACTGAAGGCAAAGGGCGTTGTGGGGCTTATGGTACAGACAGGCTACTATGTGGACAGTATACCTGTATACATATTGGAGTCTGCCAGAAAGTATAAGTTTCCGGTATTGGAGCTGCCTGCAAGTTTTTCTTTTTCAGAAGTTTTAAAGACTCTTATAAGTGAGATAAACAGAGAGTCGGTTATAGGCAATCAAAGCTATTTGGATTTCAACTATTTTTATCCCAAGCTTAAGAAAAAGCTTGGTGAGAGCCTTGAAAGAGGCATAGGAAGCGACAATATTATAGCTGTTTTGGCCGTTTCGGCAGTCAATGTATACAATGAGGTGGGACCTGATGTAGAAGAAGCGTTTGAAAATATAAAATCATTGGCGGTCATCAGTTGTGATACATATATCGGACATTATGAAAAGGATGTCCAGATGACATTTTGTCTCGGATTTGAAAATGCTACAAAACTCAGAGATTTGATGGATGAGGTACAGGTTGTACTTATAAGACTTTCAAACAGGATAGGATTAAACTTATTTGCAACGGCGGATACAGTTGAGGACAATAATCTTGAAAACTGCATTAAACACTGTATGGAAGCCTTACAGACCTTACACAGTATAAGAGCTATAAGAGGTACCTGTATGTATGAGCATATGACATTTTTGAAAAAATTGTATTCGATATACAGAACAAATACACTTTACTCAAAGGAAAATAAGGTGCTTAGGCTTTTACTTGACAAGGACAGAGAATCAGACAGTGACTATATAAAGACTGTAAGGTTTTTTCTTGAAGAAAACGGAAATGTGACAAGGGCCGCAAAGCGACTTTTTGTCCATAGGCATACCTTGATAAACAGAATGGATGCCATAAAGGATATTACAGGATTCAACTTTGACGACTACTATGAGAGACTGGATTTGTCGTTGGCACTGATGTTAAATGATTACTTTGATTAGAATAAAGATACGGATGAGATAATACTGAATGTATTTTTTATCTGTGTCTTTTTTATTATGCAAAATATTCAATGAAATACTATAGTTTCGGTATAAAATAAGCATTTATAAAATTTTACAATCTGCCGCACTGTCTAAAACTTATATGTGCATATAGTATACGAGATATGGATTTTAGTGTAGTAAAATAATAAAGTATTATAATTAAGGATAAAATATCATAGTAAATTCAAATATAAAAACCCCTTATATAAAGGGTTCAAATATACGATATATACATTTTGTCCACTAACTTGTATTTTTTTATATACATTTAGTCAGTCCTCAAATTCTTAAGTTTATTGTAAAATATTTACATAAAAAAGAGATGAGTACGGCTTATCTATGTAAGGAGGAAAAATGGTTAAATCAACTATTAGGCTTCGTATGAGCGCTCATGATGCTCACTACGGCGGTGAGTTGGTAGACGGAGCAAGAATGTTAGGATTGTTCGGAGATGTAGCAACTGAACTTTTGATCATCAATGACGGTGATGAGGGCCTTTTCAAGGCTTATGACAGCGTGGAGTTTTTGGCACCGGTTCATGCGGGAGATTTCATTGAGGCGACAGGTGAGATCGTTTCTGTAGGAAACACATCAAGAAAGATGGTATTTGAAGCAAGAAAGGTAATAACACCGAGAACGGATATCAATGATTCGGCATGTGACGTATTGGAAGAGCCTGTAGTGGTATGCAGAGCAAGCGGAACCTGCGTAGTATTAAAAGACAGACAGAGAAACAAGTAGGCAAATATGGAAAAACTTATTATTACAGCATGTATATGCGGTGCTGAAGTTACAAAGGAGCAAAATCCTAATGTACCTTATACGGTGGAAGAAATCGTAAGAGAAGCAAAATCCGCTTATGATGCGGGTGCCGCTATAATACATCTTCATGTAAGAGAAGATGACGGAACACCTACACAGAGTGCGGACAGATTCAAAGAATGTATTGATGCTATAAGAAAAGAGTTGCCGGATGTTATTATACAGCCTTCTACAGGCGGTGCGGTAGGTATGAGCAATGAAGAAAGACTTGCACCGATTGATCTTAATCCTGAGATGGCAACACTTGACTGCGGAACCTGCAATTTCGGCGGTGACGAGATCTTTGTCAACACTGAAAATATGATTGTGGATTTTGCAAAGAAGATGAATGAACACAATGTAAAGCCTGAAATCGAAGTATTTGATAAGGGTATGGTGGATATGGCGATTCGTCTTCACAAAAAGGGCTTTATAAAAGCTCCTATGCATTTTGATTTCGTAATGGGCGTAAACGGCGGTATTTCGGGAACACCGAGAGATTTATTATTTATGGCGGAGAGCATACCGCAGGGCTCAACATGGACCGCTTCAGGAGTCGGAAGAGCGGAATTTCCGATGGTAACAATGGCTATTCTTATGGGCGGACATGCAAGAGTAGGATTTGAGGACAATATATATCTTAGCAAGGGCGTGATGGCAAAGTCAAACGGAGAGCTGGTTGAGAAGGTCGTGAGACTGGCAAAGGAACTTGGCAGAGAAATAGCTACGCCGGATGAAGCAAGAAAAATACTTGGTTTAAAATAGATTGGAGAAAGTATGTTAAAGGGAAATAAGTACGGTATTCACAGAGTAATTGAACCGCAAGGGGTTTTGACACAGGCAGCAAAGAAAATCGACAACGATATGACAAAGAGATATTCAAACGAGATTATCTGCGACGTTATTTCATTGAACATCGATTCTGCTTCATTTACACAGATTGAGGAAGCTTGCAATAAGGATACCGAAAAGATCGGACAGATGATTCTTGATATCGTAAATGAGAGAGGAAAAATGCAAAATCCTGTAACAGGTTCAGGCGGAATGTTTATCGGAACTGTAAGCTATATCGGTGAGGACCTTAAGACAGATATTAAGGTAGGTGATAAGATCGCATCTTTGGTATCACTTTCTATGACACCTTTAAAGATTGACAAGATCAAAGCTATTCACCCTGAGATAGACAGAGTTGATATTGACGGTCAGGCAGTATTGTTTGAGAGCGCACTATATGCAAAGCTTCCTGACGATTTACCTGAGCCACTTGCACTTGCAGCGCTTGATGTAGCCGGAGCACCTGCTCAAACAGCAAAGCTTGTTCAGTCCGGACAGAGCGTATTGGTACTTGGCGGAGCAGGAAAGAGCGGAATGCTTGTTTGCTACGAGGCAATGAAGAGAGTCGGACCTACAGGTAAGGTAGTAGCTATGGACTACAGCAAAGAAGGTGTGGAAGAACTTAAGAAGATGGGACTTTGCCATGAGCGTTCCAGGCAAGTGCGGCACTTCCTGTAGATGTACTTGAAAAGGCTTTGGAACTTAATGACGGAAAAGAGTATGACGTTTCAATATGCTGTGTAAATGTAAACAACTGTGAGATGAGTGCAATCCTTCCTGTTCATGACGGCGGATGTGTGTACTTCTTCTCAATGGCTACAAGCTTTACAAAGGCTGCACTCGGAGCAGAGGGCGTAGGCAAAGATATCGATATGATTATCGGAAACGGATATACAAAGGGACATGATGTTATCACATTACAGGAAATTCGTGAAAATCCTGCAATCAGAGAAGTATTCGAGAAAAAGTACATTTAATAAACATAAGTAAGGGGAATCAAATGAGAAATAGTAGAGAAAACGGTTTATTCGTGGACGTTCCGGACAACGAGTGGAATGACTGGAAATGGCAACTTAGAAACAGAATCACAAATGTAGAGAGTTTAAAGAAATATGTAAAGCTTACAGAGAAGGAAGAAGAAGGTGTAAAGAGATGCCTTGAGAACTTAAGAATGGCTATCACACCGTATTATCTTTCACTTATAGATCTTGATGATGAGAACGATCCTGTAAGAAAGCAGGCAATCCCTACAGTATCAGAGCTTCATATAGCTGATGCGGATCTTGCGGATCCTTTACATGAGGATACAGATTCACCTGTTCACGGACTTACACACAGATATCCGGACAGAGTATTATTCCTTGTAACAGATCAGTGCTCAATGTATTGCAGACACTGTACAAGAAGAAGATTTGCAGGACAAAACGACACCAGCGTACCTACATCACAGGTGGATGCTTGTATTGACTATATCAGAAGGCATCCTGAGGTAAGAGATGTACTTCTTTCAGGCGGTGATGCACTTCTTATCAGCAATGAAAAGCTTGAGTACATAATTTCAGAGCTTAGAAAAATAGATCACGTTGAGATTGTAAGAATCGGTTCAAGAACACCTGTAGTTATGCCGCAGAGAATTACACCTGAGCTTGTAAATATGCTTAAGAAATATCATCCGATTTGGCTCAATACACATTTCAATCATCCAAGCGAGATTACAAAAGAGTCTGCAGAGGCTTGTGCAAGACTTGCAGATGCAGGTATCCCTCTCGGAAATCAGACAGTGCTTTTAGCAGGTGTAAATGACTGTGTACATGTAATGACAGACCTCGTGCATGAGCTTGTAAAGATCAGAGTAAGACCTTACTACATCTATCAGTGTGACCTTTCACAGGGACTTGAGCACTTCAGAACACCTGTTTCAAAGGGTATTGAGATCATAGAAGGCCTTAGAGGACATACATCAGGATATTGTGTTCCTACATTCGTTGTTGACGCACCTGGAGGCGGCGGAAAGACACCTGTTATGCCTAACTATGTTATTTCACAGAGTCCGGGCAAGGTAATACTTAGAAACTATGAAGGTGTTATCACAACATATACGGAGCCTGAGCATTATGAGAATCATTGCAACTGTGATATTTGCAAGGGCAAGAGAGAAAAGCAGTTAGGCGGAGTGGCAGGACTTGAGCAAGGAAATGCTATGACAATTGAGCCGGCTGATTTGGCAAGATTTAGAAGATCACATGAGGAAAAAAATAGGAGATAAAAAAACATGAGTAAACTTGGACTTGATCAAAGTTTAATCTCTAAAAGCTAGAAATAGTGCAAAAAATGTTGCGCTGGATGTCCAAGCCTTTATTGATGAACATACTACAGTAGCTGTAGAGAGAACGGTATGCAGACTTTTAGGGATTGACGGAGTAAACAGCGTGGAGGTTCCGCTACCGAATGTGGTAGTGGACCACATGGTGGAACATAAGCTTCTTCCGATGGGTGCGGCATTCATGATTGGAAATGCAATGCTGGAACTGTCACTTACACCGAATGAGATAGCACAGGGTATCGACAAAGGTGAGATAGATTTATCAAAATTAAAGATTCATTCATCAAAGGAAATCGAGGATGCAATTGTACCTGTAGCAAAGACTATGGTGGATAGGATTCAGGTTAATGTTGATAAAGAAACGAATACTTGGCAGAGTTTGGAGATACAAAGGGTCCGTACATATATTTGATTGTTGCAACAGGAAATATATATGAGGATATCACACAGGCGGTAGCGGCTGCAAAGCAGGGAGCGGATATAATAGCTGTTATCAGAACTACAGGACAGAGTCTTCTTGACTATGTTCCGTACGGTGCCACCACAGAAGGATTCGGCGGTACATATGCTACACAGGAAAACTTCAAACTTATGAGAAAGGCACTTGACGAGGTAGGTGAAAAGGAACACAGATATATCAGACTGTGTAACTACTGTTCAGGACTTTGTATGCCTGAGATAGCGGCAATGGGTGCTATGGAAAGACTTGATGTAATGCTCAATGACGCACTCTACGGAATTCTTTTCAGAGATATAAATATGCAAAGAACATTGGTTGATCAGTATTTCTCAAGAATCATCAACGGATTTGCAGGCGTTATTATAAATACAGGTGAGGATAACTACCTTACTACGGCAGATGCTATAGAAGAAGCACATACAGTACTTGCATCACAGTTTTTGAATGAGCAGTTCGCTCTTGAAGCCGGATTGCCGCCTGAGCAGCAGGGTCTCGGCCATGCATTTGAGATTTCACCTGATGCTGAAAACGGATTCTTATTTGAGCTTGCACAGGCACAGATGGCAAGAGAAATCTTCCCTAAGGCACCTCTTAAATATATGCCTCCTACAAAGTTCATGACAGGAAATATCTTCCGCGGTCATGTACAGGATGCACTCTTTAATATGGTGACCATACTGACACATCAAAAGATACATCTTCTCGGAATGATGACAGAGGCTATACATACTCCTTTTATGTCCGACAGAGCGCTTGCAATAGAAAATGCACAGTATATCTTCAGAACAATGAAGGATTTGGGAGAAGAAATCGAGTTCAAGGAAAACGGTATCATTAGAAACAGAGCAAATGAAGTCCTTACAAAGGCTGCAAATCTTCTATCGGATATTGAGACACAGGGATTGTTTGCTACACTTGAAAAGGGAACATTTGCAGATATAAAGAGACCTTTCAACGGAGGTAAGGGATTAGACGGAGTCGTTGTAAAAGATAGTGTATACTTCAACCCATTTATTCCTCTTATGAAGAAGGAGGTAAAAGATGAGTAGCGGTTTATATAATCTAAATAAGGTCGACTTTGATAAGACACTTGACCTTACAAAGGTAAAGGCTTATGGAGATACCATGAACGACGGTAAGGTTCAGGTCAGCTTTACACTTCCCATAAAGAATGATGAGAGAGGTGAAGAGGCGGCAAGAATACTTGCAAAAAAAATGGGACTTTCAGATGTCAATGTGGCATACAGAAGATCACTTGATGCCGAGTTTACATTTTTCGTGGTTTATGGTAGCTTAGTACATAGTGTTGATTATACAAATATTCATGTGCAGACAGTTGAAGAAGAGACAATGAGCATGGAAGAAGTCAATGAATTTATCAAAGAGAACTTCCACAGAAAGATAGTTGTTGTCGGAGCTTCCACAGGTACAGACGCACATACTGTAGGAATAGACGCTATAATGAACAGAAAAGGTTTTGCCGGACACTACGGACTTGAGAGATATGAGATGATTGATGCATATAACTTAGGTGCACAGGTTACCAATGAAGAGTTCATAGAAAAGGCAAGAGAACTTAATGCAGACGTATTACTGGTTTCACAGACAGTCACACAAAAGGATATTCATATAAAGAACCTTACAAACCTTGTAGAACTTTTGGAGGCTGAAGATCTTAGAGATAAGTATATTCTCATATGTGGAGGTGCAAGAATCACATATGAGCTGGCTAAGGAACTTGGCTATGATGCCGGATTCGGAACCGGAAAGTTTGCAGATGATGTAGCAACATTTGCTGTTACTGAAATGGTAAAAAGAGGCTTAGGCAAGTAAAGGAGTAAAAATGACAGGACTTATTCACGTATACGAAGGCGACGGTAAAGGAAAGACAACTGCAGCTGTAGGGCTGGCGGTAAGATGTGCAGGTAGTGGCAGAAGGGTTCTGTTTACACAATTTTTAAAAAGTGATACTTCAAACGAGCTGAAGGTGCTGAGAAAAATAGATAATATAGAAGTTTATACAAAAAAAACTAATTTTGGATTTACATTTAATATGACTGATACTGAGAAACTTAAGGCAAAAGAGTTTTTCACAAATCATTTAAAAGACGTTATTCATCTTGCCACTGAAGGTAAATATGACCTGGTGGTAATGGATGAGGTAATAGATGCTTACAATCTTGATATGGTGGATCATGATACATTGACGGATTTTCTTAAATCCCGCCCTGAAAATCTCGAAATTGTCATGACCGGAAGAAATCCTAAAAATGAGATAGCAGAACTTGCTGATTATTTTACACATTTTCAAAAGGTTAAGCATCCGTTTGACAAGGGGCAAAGGGCCCGTGTCGGTATAGAAATGTAAAAGAGAGGAAACGGTATGAATAGTGGGAATGACACTTGTAAACCGAGGTTTTTTAGAGATAAAAAATCATACGTGCTATGTTTAGCATTGTTTATTGCAGTTATGTGTCCGATGGTTGTCTTTGGAGCGGAGGCGGAAGCACCGAAGCCTGCTCTGTATGCAACATTTTGGTCACTTGTACCGCCGCTTGTAGCTATTGTGCTTGCACTTATAAGTAAGGAAGTATACAGTTCACTCGCAATCGGATTGATTTTCGGCGGTATGTTGGCATCAGGATTTAACTTTGAAGGAACTATGAAGGCAGTATTTGAGCAAGGTATGGTTTCAGTACTGTCAAGCAGCTACAATGTAGGTATTTTGATTTTCCTTGTTATCTTGGGAATGGTTGTTGCCCTTATGAATAAGACAGGCGGTTCGGATGCCTTCGGTAAATGGGCTTCTAAAAGAATCAAGACCAGAGTAGGTGCACAACTTACATCAATATTACTCGGATGCCTTATCTTTATTGACGACTACTTCAACTGCCTTACAGTAGGTAGCGTTATGAGACCTATTACAGATAAGCATCAGGTTTCAAGAGCAAAGCTGGCATACTTGATAGACGCTACAGCGGCTCCTGTATGTATTATTTCACCTATTTCATCATGGGCAGCGGCAGTTACAGGCTTTGTTGACGGTGAAGACGGATTCGGACTTTTTGTAAAGGCTATACCTTTCAACTACTATGCACTTCTTACAATTGTAATGATGCTTGTAATAACATTCTGGAAGTTTGACTTCGGTCCTATGAAGATTCATGAAGAGAATGCAATGAAAGGCGACCTCTTTACAACAGGTGAAGAGAAGTTTGAGGAGCTTGACAGAGGAGGCCATAAGGACGGTAAACTTGTAGATATGCTCTTCCCGATCATTTCACTTATTGTTTGCTGTGTAGTAGGTATGCTTTACACAGGTGGAATATTCAGTGGTGCAAGTGTTGTAGAGGCTTTCTCAAATTGTGACGCTTCAGTAGGTCTTTCAATGGGTAGCTCTATAGCACTTATTATCACATTGATATTCTATATTTCAAGAAGATCACTTAAGTTCACGGAATGTATGGATTGCTTACCTGCAGGATTTAAGGCAATGGTTCCTGCAATACTTATTCTTACATTTGCATGGTCATTAAAGGCCATCACAGATGTACTCGGAGCAAAGCAGTTCGTAGCCGCTATGATGGAGCATTCGGCAGCAGGAATGCAGATACTCCTTCCGGCAATTATATTCGTTGTTGCAGTTTGCCTCGCATTCTCAACAGGAACATCATGGGGAACATTCGGTATCCTTATTCCTATAGTTGTTGCGGTATTTGCAGGCAAGGATCAGCAGATGATGATAATCTCAATTTCATCATGTATGGCAGGTGCTGTTTGCGGTGACCACTGCTCACCTATTTCAGATACAACCATCATGGCGAGTGCCGGTGCACAGTCAAATCACATCAATCACGTAAATACACAGTTGCCATATGCAATGTTGGTTGCAGCTGTATCATTTGTAAGCTACATAATCGCAGCTTTTGTAAGAAATGTGGTTATATCACTTATAATCGCGGTAGCATTGATGGTAGGTGTACTGTTCATTATCAAAAAAGTTACATCAAAAGAAGGTTCAAAACAAGGCGTAGCAAACGCAGCTTAATAAAAACTTCCCTCAATCCCATAAAGGTTGAGGGATTTTTCACTTTGTGATACTCTTATATTAAGAAGCTTAATGGTACATACAGGAGGTAATAATGGAAAAATCAGATGAAAGACTGAATACTTTTATAATTTTTGCAGTTTTCATGGTGACATTGTTGTTTATGGCAAGAGTGATTTCACTTGTATTAAGTCAGCATATAAACTTCAGAATGAGGTTGGCCTTTGACTTTAAGACCAAAGGACAAAAAGATAAAAGAAGGATTGAAGATAAGAAATAATAAAAGGCTGTCACTTTGATGTGGCAGCCTTTTGATTTTGACGGAACTTACTTTATGTCTATATAATTTTTGGAAAACAGCTTTCCGATGTCCTTTGCAGCAGAAGATATATTGTCAGGTTGTTCACCGATTGAAATTTTATAAAAATCTTCGGAAACTATCTTACCGAGAGCGGTTGTTACGGCACCTGCTGTGGCGCTTGCAACCACACCTCCGATTATAGCTCCTGCACCCGGAATCGCTTTAATTACATTTGCAAACACAGCTCTTCCTACAGTCTGAGCTGTCATAATACTCAGGACCGATTTGGCGGCGGATTCACTTATAGTCAAGTCAAAAACCTTTCCGAGTGCGATGACCATTCCTACCTGAGCGGCTGTAATAGGTATGGTATCCGCAAGCGGAATAGGTGCAGCGCCGGCCAAACCGGCGGCAGCAGCCGCCGATGCAATGATTTTGTTACATTTCTGCCTTGTAGCAGTATCCATTTTCACTTTAGAACCCATAAGATACTCCTTAGTTTGATTTTCTGTTGAATATCAATTTGTATATATTATAAACATATGGACGGGTAAATACAAGTGGGAGGAGTAGGTATCAATAATTACATTAATATATTAAATTGATAAAAAAATATAATATATATATTTAATGTAACGAAAATTAAATTTTTTTAATATTATTGAAAAAGATTACAAAGGATGTAGAGAATGTTTCTATAAAGTCACCTGAAGGAGTCACATCTATATGTGCAGATCTAGGTGCAGGTAGAAAAACTGAGGTAGATACTATAAGTGGTTCAGTAGTTAGAGCGGCAAATAAAGTTGGTGTAAAAGTTCCTACACATGAATTTGTTGTAAATATGGTACATGCTATGGAATGTAGAGAAAAATAAAAATCCAATCATGTATAAGTGTGTTTAATGAAAATGACCTTAGTTCGTAAATATAATAAACTAAGGTCATTTCAGAATTGTTTTCACCTTTTCAATATTTTTGGCAATACCTCAGACAATATAAATGACAATATGATTATAGTACCGCCTATAAACAGATTTAGTGTAAACGGCTCATGCAATACCATTATGCCCATAAATGCCGCCATCACACTCTCAAATGAAAGTAGTATACCGCTTGTTGTTGCCGAGATATGTTTCATACCGTAGAGTATAAGGAAGAACGGCAGTGTAGTACATAGTATAATCAAATATATAAGTTGGAATCCGTCTCTAAACGTAACATAGAATCTGTGGTCTTTGACAAAGAGCAATACCACCATCGACAGCGTGGCTGTAGTGGATACCTGCAGCACATTCAAAATACCCGAATCATAACGCTTTGAATATTTTGAAGATATAACAATATAAAGTGCATAAGACAGTGCACAAAGTATGCAGTATACATCACCCAAGTGAAAACTGCCAAGGTCATTGCCAACTATAAAAAAGACTCCAATCATACATATGATTGAGACTATAATGTCGGAGAGTGAGGGCTTTTTTCTCATTATTAAAAGGTATGCAAAAGGTAAAATTATAATGTACGATGCGATGATTAGTGACGATCTGGATGTGGTGGTGTATTGCAATCCTACGGTAAATGTAAAGAATTCACCGAACAGGAACACTCCCATTATAATACCTGCTTTAAGCATTTCCAAATTTATTTGTAAAAGCCTTTTGTTATAAATGACAATAAGTATCAGCGATGCCAAGCCGAATCTTATAACCAGCATCACATATGGTGATACATTGTCTAAGAGCTGTTTTACAAAGATATAGGCGGAAGCCCAAAAAAATGTTGCTGTAAACAGTGCAAGGAAAGCTTGTATTTTTTCTTTCTTCATTTTATCCCCCAAATATTAAAATTATCCTACTTATGTTATTATAGACTATTTTCTTTGAAATATATACATCGGATTCCCTCTCCCCACAATTTCCTCTTTATTTAACAATGGTTACAGACTTTTTGTGTATACAGAGTAGAATAAAAAACATTTACAGGTATACCCTTAGGGTTTGTATAGTAAAGGAGAATATATGAATAAGTATTTCGATATAAAAGATAAAGTGTATGATGTAACTGAGAAGTATCCTGAGCTTATAGAGGTGCTTGCAAATGCCGGATTTGAAAATCTAAAGAATGATATGATGAGAAAATCCATGGGTAAGCTTTTGAGCATTGAGACGGCACTTAAGAGTAAGAATATAAATGTGGATGTTTTCGAGAAGCAGTTAGTAGAGGCTATCGAGAGAAAGTCGGACATGACAGACAACAACGGGATTGTAAAAAATGTTGACGAAAATGCTAAAGTATCTATAAAGGGTATCTTGCCATGTCCTGTGAGGATGCAGTTCATTGAAAGCTTTGAAAAGTTTGTAGAGAGTCAGGATTATAAGATAAACTATAATCTTAATGCGGCAAGCATGGGTATGGATGCCATAGAATCTGAGATAATGAATACAAAGACTGAGGACGATCTCTCGGATATATATATGTCTGCAGGCTTTAATCTTTTCTTTGATAATAAGTATATGGGCAGATTTAGAGATAAAGGCGTATTTAAAGACTACAGAATCGGAAAATTAAATAAATCTTTAGATAATGAAAATATTTCGGTAAAAGATCCGGAGGGAGAATATTCTATAATAGGCGTTGTTCCGGCTATATTTATTGTGAATAAAGCTGTATTAGGTGATAGAAAAGCTCCGACATCTTGGGAAGATCTGTTTAAAAAAGAGTTTGAAAATTCTATAGCACTGCCTACATCCGATCTTGATATGTTCAATGCTATAATGCTTGGTATATATTCCAAGTATGGAAAAGAAGGCGTAAAGGCTTTGGGCAGAGGACTGCTTAAGTCAATGCATCCTGCACAGATGGTAAAGACCGGAGGAAGAAAGGATATTGACACTCCGGCAATCAGCATTATGCCTTACTTCTTTTCAAAGACTATCAAAGAAAACTCAAATCTTTCGGTTGTATGGCCAAAGGACGGAGCCGTTATAAGCCCGGTATTTCTCTTGACAAAGAAGAAAAACTATGAAAACAGTAAGCCGCTTATTGATTTCTTGTTTTCAAAACAGGTGGCTGAGGTTTTGGGTGCGGACGGTAAGTTCCCACAGACGAATCCTGAGTATGACAATAAATTGGAAGAAAGTCAAAATTTCCTTTGGGCGGGATGGGATTTTATACGCTCAAATGATATAGGTGAAATTTTGACTAATACCGAAAAGTGGTTTTACGGAGAGGAGTAGTATGAATTTGGTTATATTTTCAGGTCCTCCCTCATCAGGAAAGACCTCGGTTATTTTAAAGACTATTGAAGCCATGCATGGCAGGGGGATAAAGGCGGGAGTTGTGAAGTTTGACTGCCTGTATACAGATGATGATGCGATATATGAAAAAGCAAATATTCCTGTAAAAAAGGGACTTTCAGGCGGACTTTGTCCGGATCATTTCTTTGCATCAAATATAGAAGATGTGGTAAAATGGGGAAATGACCAAAAACTGGACTTACTTATAACCGAATCGGCAGGACTTTGTAATCGTTGTTCACCGTATATTACCGATATAAAGGGTGTATGTGTGATAGATAATCTTTCGGGTATCAATACACCTAAAAAGATAGGTCCTATGCTTAAGTCGGCAGATATAGTGGTTATTACAAAGGGGGATATAGTAAGTCAGGCTGAGAGAGAAGTATTCAGCGGTAGAGTTTGTGCGGTGAATCCGAGAGCCGTGGTCATGAATGTAAACGGACTGAGCGGCCAGGGAGCTTTTGAACTTTCTACCTTAATATATGACAATAATATAGACATTAAATCGGTACAGGGAATGAAACTTAGGTTTGCAATGCCTTCGGCTATGTGTTCTTATTGCTTGGGTGAGACCAGAATAGGTGAGGACTATCAGCTTGGAAACACAAAGAAAATGCAGTGGGAGGACAAAAATGAGTGAGTTAAAGCTTGGGGAATTACTTGAAAAATACCCCTTTGTAAGTGATTTTTTTGAAAGTAGCGGATTTTGTATAGACAGCAGTCTTAGTCTTACATTTTCAGAGTTTTTGGATAATATATCCGAAGAAGAGCTGGAAGATAAGGCAATAGATAAGAAAGAAATAAAAAACCGTCTTGACACATTCATCGAACAAATGTTACAATTCCTTGGTGATAAAAGGGAAAATATAGAAAGTTTAACTATTTTCCCCGGTCATAACAAAAGTGGAGAAAAAGAAAAGATTTCAAAAAAATTAGACATATTTTTCTTCACAAATTGTGTCTATAGTTGGAGCTACAGGGTCCGGAAAAAGTAGATTGTTGGCTGATATTGAATGGGCAGCACAAAATGATACCCCTACCGGTCGTACCATATATATAAATGGTAGAAAGCCGGATCCCAAATGGCGATATTCGACAAATAATAAATTGGTTGCACAACTTTCACAAAATATGAATTTTGTTATGGATCTTACAGCCCGTGAATTTATAACTATGCATGCCGAAAGCAGAATGATTGAGGATATCGAGACTACAGTTGAGAAGATATTGAAAGAGGCAAATAAGCTTGCAGGTGAGAATTTTGCACCTGAGACTGCAGTTACGGCTTTAAGCGGAGGACAATCCAGAGCGCTGATGATTGCAGATACGGCAGTGCTTAGCTCTTCGCCTATAGTTTTGATAGATGAGATAGAAAATGCCGGAATAGACAGGAAGAAAGCACTGGATCTTTTGGTTTCACAGGATAAGATTGTCCTTATGGCTACTCATGATCCTCTTTTGGCGTTGATGGCTGATAGAAGAATAGTTATCAAAAACGGCGGAATTGACAAAATCATAGAGACAACCGCAGAGGAAAAGGAAGTTTTGGTGCAACTGAACAGTATTGATGAAATTATGCAAGAAGCTAGAAAGAGACTGCGTGCGGGTATGACGCTTGAAGGAGAATTATGTCAGGAAGTTATACACAATCCCCACTCTTTAGGGGAATGACAGAAGAAGAGATAGAACTTTGCTTAAAGGAAGCAAAGGCTGATATTGTCGGATTCAGAAAGGGTGAGACAATATTTAATCAGGGGGATACACCGAGATATATTACAATGCTTGTAGAAGGAAGTGTATCTATAGGAAACGACTCTGTAAACGGCAAGAGAAGTATAATGGGAATGTTCTCAAATCCGGGAGAGCTTTTCGGTGAGGTATTCCTTTTCTTAAATCATAATGAATATGTGAACTATGCCTATGCAAGTTCACCAAGTAAGATTTTGGAGATACCGAAGGAGTATCTTACAAGGCCGGGTGCAAATCCGTCAGCATTACAGAGCAGAATGCTCTCAAATATGATTACAATTTTTGCCGAAAGAACCTTTTATCTTAATAACAGATTACAGGTGCTTTCATGCTCAACATTAAGGCAAAAGATTGCAAGATTTATACTTCAAAATATGAATGAGAGAGACAGAGTTACTCTTAAGATGAGTAGAGAAGAGTTTGCGGATTTTTTGAATGCTGCAAGGCCTTCACTATCAAGAGAGCTTATGAAGATGCAGGATGACGGCTTTATAAAGGTGGTCAGAAAAGATTTGATTGTAAAAAATATTGAAGGACTTAAAAGTCTTTAAAAAAAAACATCGCTCGGTAATGTAAGTTACAGTTTTTCGACTTTTAATCTGATATTATAATACCATGCAGTGATGCAGAAGAATAAAAAAATTAAATCTGTTAATCAGATTGCTCATAGACTGGATGACAGTCATAGTAAGAGGAGGTATAAATTGGAAAAACAAAATGTTTTTGTTATCAGTGTCAGGAGACAGCAGGTAATACAGGATGTACACAGGTAGGTGTATGTGGTAAGAAGCCGGAAGTTGCAAAGATGCAGGATTTACTTATCTATGTAAGTAAGGGTATATCATCTATAACAACAAGACTTCGTGCCGAGGGTAAGGAAGTAAGCAAGGAAGTAAATCACCTTGTTACATTGAACCTTTTTCATCACAATTACAAATGCGAACTTCGACAATGATGCTATTATAGCAAGAATTAAGAAGACACTTGAAGTTAAGAAGGAGCTTTTAAACGAGCTTTCAAATAAGGACAATCTTCCTGAGGCTGCTCTTTGGGAGTCATTTGATGAAAGCAAGTACCTTGACAAGGCATCTACAGTAGGTGTTCTTGCAACAAAGGACGAGGATGTAAGAAGCCTTAGAGAGCTTATCACATACGGACTTAAGGGACTTTCAGCATATTCAAAGCATGCAAATGCACTTTTGCAGGATGACGGTGAGGTTGATGCGTTCTTACAGAGAGCATTGGCTGCAACACTTGATGACAGCTTAAGCGTAGACGACTTGGTAGCTCTTACACTTGAGACAGGTAAGTACGGTGTAAACGGTATGGCTTTACTTGACAAGGCCAATACAACAGCTTACGGTAACCCTGAGATCACAACAGTTGATATCGGTGTAGGTAAGAATCCCGGTATCCTTGTTTCAGGACATGACTTAAGAGATCTTGAGATGCTCTTAAAGCAGACACAGGGAAGTGGAGTGGATGTTTATACTCACTCAGAGATGCTTGCAGGTCAGTATTATCCTGAGCTTAAGAAGTATCCTAACCTTAAGGGTAACTACGGTAATGCTTGGTGGAAGCAGAAAGAAGAGTTTGAGAGTTTCAACGGACCTATCCTTATGACTACAAACTGTATCGTTCCGCCTAAGGCAAGCTATATTGACAGACTTTATACAACAGGTTCTGCAGGATATCCGGGATGTAAGCATATCGCAGGTGATATCGGTGAGGAGAAGGATTTCTCAGAGATCATCGAGCAGGCTAAGAAGTGTGCACCTCCTACAGAGATTGAGAGCGGAAGCATTGTAGGCGGTTTTGCTCATGCACAGGTTCTTGCACTTGCAGATAAGGTTGTTGACGCCGTTAAGTCAGGTGCTATTTCAAAGTTTGTTGTAATGGCAGGTTGTGACGGACGTTCAAAGGCAAGAAACTATTACACAGATTTTGCTAAGGCTCTTCCAAAGGATGCGGTTATCCTTACAGCGGGTTGTGCAAAGTATAAGTACAACAAGCTTGACCTTGGAGATATAGGCGGTATCCCTAGAGTTCTTGATGCAGGACAGTGTAATGACTCTTACTCACTTGCAGTTATCGCACTTAAGCTTAAGGAAAGTATTCGGACTTGACGATATCAACGATCTTCCGCTTGAGTTCAACATTGCATGGTATGAGCAGAAGGCGGTTATCGTTTTACTTGCACTTTTATACTTAGGTGTAAAGAATATTCACCTCGGACCCTACACTTCGGGATTCCTTTCACCAAATGTAGCTAAGGTTTTGGTTGAGAACTTCGGTATTGCAGGTATCGGAACAGTTGAGGATGATATCGAGCTTTTCTTCGGAAAGGTTGAGAAGCCTGTAGCTGAGGGAAAGTACAATCCTGATATGCTTATCGGTGAGGTTCTTGCAGAGAACCCTGCAGCGGCAAGCGTTCTTATGGATATCGGTATGCACTGCCTAGGATGCCCTTCATCACAGATGGAGTCACTTGCAGAGGCCGCTATGGTACACGGTATCGATGTAAATGAGCTTATCGACAGATTAAATATGCTTGGATAATAATATATAACGACCTCCCGGTGCTTGCCGGGAGGTTTTTGTGTTGTTGAAAAAGTGGGTATCTGTATAATGTTGACATAGTATAAAAATATAAGTAATATGGTTATATAAAGTATTGAGCTTATTTTAAGGTTATGAGAGGAGGTTTATCAATGCAACATATTGAATTATCACTTGACCCGTTCTATTCTGAAAGCAATATTCGTTATCTTGAAGGAATGATGGACGATATAAAGAGCGGTAAAGCAAAGTTTTTACAGCATGATTTGATTGAGCATATAGAGGATGAGTACGACAAAAAAATATTTGATGAGTATGAAGATGATAAAAGACAAGGAAAATTAAAGATATATTCACATGAAGAGGTTTGGAAAGAACTTGGATTATGAGATATACTGTTGAATATACAAATAGTACTGTAGCCTAAGAACTTGAGATTCTTAGGCTGCATTTTTATTATTTAAAATTTTCTTTCAGCCACTCAATAAGATTTGCATATCTTCCTTTGATATTTTCGTGGTGTCCGTATTCATCAAAGACAGATGTGACCTTATCCAATCTGTCACTTAGAAGCGTATGGAGCCTGGCGGAAAGTATAGGAGCGTTTGAAAGTATATTATTGTGTTTATCGCCCTCAGTCTTGCCGTTTTGCAAATAAAGAGCTGCTTTTTTGTTAAGTACCTCATGGCTCTCACAATAATCTAAAAATTGAGGATACCAAAACGAGCCGCAGAGTGAAAATATAATACTCGGAGCACTGTAGGTATACAGACTGCATACCGCCGCCAATCCTCCAAGTGAGTAGCCGCCGTAGACAATTTTACTTTCATCAATACTGTAGTTACACAATAACTCCGGAAGCAGATGCTTAAACACCTGATCGTGGTACTCATCAAGTTTTCCTCCGAAATCATGCATGGAAGGTTTAAGATTGGATGCCTTCCAAGGTGTGAAGGCATCCAATCTGTTTTGTGGTATCAACCACACAAGTATGGCTCTATCTTTTAAATCTCCCAGATAGTTTATTTCGCCGTCATTTAAAAGAATCAAAGGGTATCTGTTTTTCTTCATTATAGTTGTCAGGCAAAAGATATTTTTGTTATCGAACATACTATTTATTTAAGAATGAATTGATATCTTCCAATGCATTGATTGAAGAAGTACCGTAATCCATCAGCTCATCATATGAGATGGTCATTATCTTGTCATTCTTTATTGCAGGAACCTCGGAGATTACCGCATTGGCTTTCATAAGGTCGACTGCCTTGGCGTCAAGTTCCTTTGTTTCTGTCACTTGTAACATAGATTATAACTTCAGGAGACATGGTAACAAGGTTTTCAAGAGTGAGGTCCGATGTACCTGTTGCAACATTTGTATATCCGAGTGTATTAAGGATACTCTCCTGTAATGCGGACTTATAAGCACCGAAGGTCTGGTCGTTGTATGCACACATAATAAGGGCGTTCTTTAATTCACCGGCATTAGCCTTGTTTGCAGCTGTTACTGCGTCGATTCTTTTTTGCAATTCATCAGCATAAGCATTTGCCTTTGTCCTGTATATTGAAGATGATACCTATATTTTTTAACATCGTCAATAACGCTTTCAAGACTTTTGCTTCATATTTGAAACGGAAGCTTTTTGAGTGTATACAGGCACTCCGTTTTGATTCCAGGTATCCACACTGCCGAGAGATTTGTCTGAGAACATCATATTTCTTCCGATAAGTATATCAGGAGTGTTTGAAAGCACAACTTCCTTGGATACGCTTTTCTTATCACCGATATGAGGTATGGAAGAGATAGCTGTGGCATAGTCGGAGCTTACTTCATTGTCGGGATTTAACATTCCCACTATTTTATCCTGCAATCCAAGGTCTATAAGCATTTCGGTAGAAGATAAGTTGTTTGTTATTACTCGCTCCGGAGCCTTTGCAAATACCTGTGATATCTCCTTGCCGTCTGCATCGTATGTTGTGACTGTGACAGGGTATGTGGTCTCTTTAGCATCTGCTGTGCTTTCTGATTTACTTTGTGCCGCAGTGCTTTCAACAGTTGTAGAAGCCTGCTCTGTGGAGGCGCTTTCTTTTGTAGTATTGGTGCTTCCACATCCTACAATTGCAAGTGCTATACAAGTTGTTAAAGTTAAGTTCAGAATCTTTTTCATTATTTTTTCCTTTCATTTTAAATATATTCAATCATGGCTTGGTTGTCGTCAGTCCATGATATTTTACAATTTACTCCATATACATCTTTCATTGAACTCTCTGTTACAGTTTGTCTCGGTATGCCCTCGTACTTTATTTCACCCCCTTTCATAAGAAATAAACAGTCTGAAAACTTACATGCCAATTGAATATCGTGAAGTACCGCAAGTACATTTATATTAAGCTCCTTTATTATATGAAGTATTTCAAGCTTATATTTGATATCCAAATGGTTTGTAGGTTCGTCAAGCAAAAGCAATGAAGGTTTTTGTGCTATAGCTCTGGCTAAAGCCACTCTTTGCTTTTCACCTCCTGAAAGCGAGGAGTAGGAGCGGTTTGCCTTGTCAAGCATTCCCACATCTCTTAAGGGCGTCTTCTACAATATCAAAAGTCATTTTGTTTTTTTCAGAATGTAAAAAAACTTTATATGCGGGCTTCTGCCGAGCATAACGATATCCTCCACATTGCAGTCGAAATTTATTTCATTGAACTGCGCCACCACAGCCATCTCTTTTGCGGAGTCCTTCAGCCTGATGTTTTCAATATTTTTATTGTTTAATAAAATCTCTCCAAAGGAAGGCTTTAATACTCTGTAGATAGTCTTTAAAAAGGGTTGTCTTTCCACAGCCGTTAGGGACCGAGTATTGTAAAAAAACTTGTTTCCCGGAAACATTAAGAGACACGTTTTTTTAATATCTGCTTGTCCTTTATGGAATAGGATATATTTTTACAAGTTAAATCCATTATCTTTGACCGCCTTTCTGATTTTTTATAACAATATATATAAAGAAAGGTCCGCCGACCAGTGATGTGAATATACCTATAGGCAACTCGGCCTTATCTATCAGGCATCTGGCAAGTATGTCGGCCCAAAGTATAAACAGACTTCCAAGCATAGCCGAGAGCGGAATGATTTTTTTGTGGTCGGTGCCGATAAGAATACGGGATATATGTGGGGTGATAAGTCCCACAAAACCTATAATTCCGCATTTTGCTACAAGCACTCCTGTAATCATTGATATAAACAGCATATAGACAAGTCTGTACTTTTGAAGATTTATTCCAAGTGTTATTGCCACCTCATCTCCCATAAGCATGGTATTCATTGTGCGGTACTGTGTCATAAAAAAGATAAGTGAGATAAGTACCACGAAAAGCGGAAGAAGAATATCTGCCCATTTTGCACTTGCCAGCGATCCCATAGTCCAAAACTTGATGGTCATCATACTGTCGGAGTTTGCTCCTATTGATATGATAAAGTTTGAAAATGCACTGAATAAAGCGTTTACAACGGCACCTGAGAGTATCAGGCTGGTTGTGGTGATCTTTTTACCTATGGATGCGATGAACATAACAATGGCTGTGGATATAACCGAACCGAAGAATGCACCTATTCCCGTCATTGACTTAAGTCCAAGTATTATAAAGAATGTTGCACCGAATGTAGCACCTGCGGAGATACCAAGGATATACGGTTCTGAAATCGGGTTGTTTACGGTGGTCTGCATTACAGTTCCGCAGAGTGCCAGCCCGATACCTGCTATAAGCCCCATGATTACTCTGGGTATTCTTATATTCCATACAATGGCTATAGTTGATTTTGATAAACTTGCCGCATTTATATGGAATAGATTTGACTGTATGGTGGTGAAGGTATCTTTCAGGCTTATTCTTACGGCGCCTAGAGATACACCTGACAGCAGTGAAAACACTAAGGTTATAAAAAGAATAATCAATAATATATTAAACTTTATATCGGTCTTATTTCTTGTCATAAGAATCCTTTCTTTTTAAACTGGTTAGATATGCCTAACAACATATAAATTATAGTTGAATTTAATTAAATTTCAATATAGTATAATATAAAGATATGGACTATTATTAAAAAAATATAATCCATAGAAAGGGGTATTATGGAAAAGGATTTCCTGATAAGCTGTCAAAAGGAGTACAGTACAAGAAAAATATTTTTATTACCGGAATATCTTTTGCAGAGTAAGGATGTGGGGATGCATATCTCATATGATACAGTTCACTCGGCGTTTATCTATACTTTATCCGGAGAGGCTTTGATTCAATTTAATAATGAAATGTTTTCAAGGCGGATGAAAATACGATAGTACATGGTGCAAGGGAATCAGAAAAATAGATTTTAGTGTAGTTTCGGATGTGCCATTTTGTGCATTTAAATATTTATTATGATCCTGAAAATCCTTGGCACGGATGCAGTGATATAATGAATACGGCGTATGAGATAAGTGAATTTAACAAGGAAAATACATCCGAATTACTCTCTAAGCTCAAAAAATGTGCAAACAGTGTAAGTTTTGACGATCAAATCAGAAGCAGGATGATAGCCGGGACAGCTGATACTCAGCTCTTTTTGTTATTCTATGCCTGATAAGGAAATAATGCAGATTGAAAATGCTATAGATTTGATGGAAAGCTCATATCAAAAGAGTCTGAGACTTGAGGATTTGGCTCTTGCCGCAGATATGAATAAGGCACATTTTTCATATACATTCAATAAAAATCTACAATATAAGACCTATTGATTATCTTATAAGGCTACGCCTCAGAAAAAGCAGCCAAGATGTTGCTTGACGGGAATGTCGGTTACGGAAGCCTCTATAAATGTAGGCTACCGGGATCCGCTTTACTTCAGCAGGCTGTATAAAAAAATATTTCGGTATCCCGCCCAAGTAAGACGTGGAAGAAATAGTGATATTTTTTTAATAAAATTTGTTATACTGTAATAAAATTTTTAGTGAGGTAAATATGCACTGAGCCGGAGAGAAAAAGAAAACTGCTATAATGAAAAAATAAGAGATATAGTGGATATTTTTTTGTGTATATAAAATTATAAATGTTTAGAAATAAAAAGACAGAAATTTATATTAATTATTTGTGAGAGTTGACCTAACTATTAAACTATGATAGAATATTATTAAAATAAATATATGAAAATTCATATTATTTTTTTAGCGGTATGTGATTTTTATAATAATTGTAAGAGGTTATTATTGAAAAAAATTATAGATAAAATAGAATATTTAAAATATCAATGAAAAATATAGCGATGTGGTATATGTTTTGATTGGTTAGAGCAAAAATTAATTTGATCATTCTCTATTGTAAAAAGTGTACTTTAAGGAGGTATGTATGAGAAAAAGATTTTTAAGTGTTCCGTTCGCCATTGTTTTTCGATTTTTGCAGGTTTTCTGCAAACGCCTTTTTTTCTGCCGGTGTTATAAAAGACGGGGTTCAAAAAGCTTCACAAAAATTCTGTGACCGGTGATGATAATTATAAAAAAATTTACAGAGATATCCTTACAAATTTTTTTATAATACAGGTGTAATAGGTAGTGTTGATGAGTTTTATGACAGTCCGGATGTAGATACCTACAAATCTATTGATGACTCTATATTGAATTTTTTTATTATTTTTACTCTTGCAGATGTTACAGGTGACGGACAAAGTGAAATAATAATTTTTAAAATAGACGTACAAATTGGTTCTTTAATTCCGTAGTACAATATATGCGTATTTACAAGATATTTAACGGTAAGGCTGTACAGATTTTTGAAAGTGGATCCTATAGTCCATATCTGTTCCTTGATAATAATATTATCATTCAAGATTATAGTGAATGCAATAGGGATGATATATGTATTTGGGCATATGATACATCCATTTGCAATTTTGCATTGTTAGATGACGGTAAAGACAGTGAATTGATTGCTTCTGCAAAGGACTCATTGCAAAATAACAGAGTAAAACTGAGTTCAGACAGTATTATGGATTTTCCTGTAACTTTGGAAAATATTGCTGAAGCGGTGGAAAAGCTGCCTGATCCGGGGATTGATCTATATCATAATATTACTAAAGAGTCTAAAGGCATTGCATCTTCCTACAAAAGCTTATATTCACCTATATTGCATGACTTTCATGATGATACTTCAAAATTCAAATTAATGGATATCACAGGTGACAACCGTGATGAGCTTATAGTTAAAGTTATGCCAAAAGGGGAGGATTTTTATGGGATTTACGGTATTTACGGTATTGTAGATGACAAGCCTCGTCTTATCGGATTTGTTACCAACAGTGGAGGAGATTTCTTTGTTTTTGATGACAATTCACTGTTGTCCGTAGATTTTAGTGAATACGGTACCTATGGAAGTGAATTTCATTATTACAATTACAATCCGGATATATCACGATTTACATTGGCAAAAAGAAGGTCAATACAGAAAGCGGTGACAGAGATTATTTGAGAGAGCTTCTCAAAAAGCCTATAAAACTTCGTGAGTCGGATATTGATGCGGACATTAATGATGCAAACATTGAGGCGGCTTTAAAGTAGTTATATCATTTATCACATTGTGATTGATAAATTGCTGAGATTTCTTAAAAAGTATTACTCAAATTCCTGCAAAAGTAGTATAGTCCCTGTCTTTGACAGTTTTGAAATATAAAACACCCTTCAAACCCCTTTGTTTTAGCGGATTTGGAGGGTATTTACATTTCGTTTTGAAACTAAAAAAATAGTATTTTATTTTCCCTTACTTTGTTTTTAATTGTTCTCATTTGACTTCTTGTTATAAATTCAAAATCTGTATTAAAATGACAAATCTCATGTAGCTTATCTGTAAGTTTAGTTCTTTTATATAGCGGTATAAAACCTTGCTCTTTTACATATGTAAAATTAAAAATCCTTTAAGGTTTTTAGAATCTCTTCACATGTATATTTGTGTTCTAATGCTTTCTCAAGATATCTGTAAATAAGCAATGCTAAAAAACAAGTTAAGAAGTGAGCCGTAATTCTGTCAACTCTTTGTAAGTACACAGACCTTGCCTCAAACTCGGTTTTCATAATTCTAAAGCACTCTTCGATTTGCCATCTCTTTTCACTTATACTTAGTATTTCACTTACATTATCGTCAAGTAGGTCTGTTGAGACAGCATACATACCGTCATACTTTGATATTTCTGCCAAATCTACTACTGCCGTATTTCTTAATTCCGTCTTCATCTTCAATCTCAAAATAATAAGATGTAGTAACTTTCATAGGGAACCTCAAAGCCCCATTACATCATACAATACTATATAATAAAACGAAAAATTTTGACAAATTTTTTCAACTAAGAAATGTAGGCTATATGCGGGTTGTGAGACCTTCTTAAGGCTTATTTATGTAAACAAACTGTCAAAGACCCGTGAAGTCGCTATAAATGTAGGTTATCAGGATCCGCTTTACTTCAGCAGACTGTATAAAAAAATATTTCGGAATTCCGCCAAGTAAGACGTGGAGGAAATAGTGATATTTAATTAAGAATTTGTTATACTGACAATTAGAAAAATTTAGTGAGGTAAATATGTCGGATATTGAAAATAGAGAGAGTAAGCAAAGAGCGGAGTTACATAGAAAAAAATCTGGGCAATTGCTGATGATGTGCGTGGTGCTGTAGACGGATGGGATTTTTAAACAGTATATACTTGGAAATTTGTTCTACAGATTTATTTCTGAGAATATTACAGAGTTTTTTAATAATGCGGAGCATGAAGCAGGTGACAGTGAGTTCGATTATGCTGAAATTTCTGATGAAGAGGCTGATAGAGACTTCAGACCGGGTACGGTAGAGGATAAAGGATTTTTTTATATTGCCAAGTCAGCTGTTTGTAAAATATAGTGAAGAATGCAGGAGTAATGAGAATTTAAATACAGATTTGGCAAATATATTTACTGCTATAGAGGGAAGTGCTGTAGGTTTCCAGTCAGAGGAGGCAATAAAGGGGCTGTTCAAAGATCTTGATACTACAAGTGACAGACTTGGTGCCACAGTTGCGGAAAAGAATAAAAGACTATGCGATATACTGAAGGGTATTGCAGATGTTGATTTTAATGACTTTCAAAGTAATGATATAGATGCCTTCGGAGATGCCTATGAATACTTGATTTCAAATTATGCAAGTAATGCCGGAAAAATCAGGTGGTGAGTTCTTTACACCGCAGACTGTGTCCAAGTTGCTTTGCAAGGCTTGTGATGGACGGAAAGACAAGTATAAACAAGGTATATGACCCAACATGTGGCAGTGGTTCTTTGCTTTTACAGATGAAAAAGCAGTTTGACGAACATATCATAGAAGAGGGATTTTTCGGTCAGGAAATAAATATGACAAACTTCAACCTTGCACGTATGAATATGTTTCTTCACAATGTAAACTACAATAATTTTTCTATAAAAAGAGGCAATACGCTCTTAAACCCTCTACACAATGATGAAAAACCTTTTGATGCTATTGTTTCCAATCCGCCTTATTCTATAAAGTGGGTAGGAGACGGAGATCCAACTCTTATAAATGATGAGAGATTTGCTCCTGCCGGAAAGCTTGCTCCAAAGTCTTATGCTGATTATGCATTTATAATGCATTCACTAAGCTATCTTTCGAGCAAAGGCCGTGCGGCAATTGTATGTTTTCCGGGGATATTTTATAGAAAGGGTGCGGAGAAGACCATTCGACAGTACTTAGTGGACAATAATTTTATCGATTGTGTGATGCAGCTCCCTGAGAATCTTTTCTTTGGTACTTCTATAGCTACCTGTGTACTTGTGATGGCAAAAAATAAGACAGAAAATAAGGTATTATTTATAGATGCAAGCAAGGAGTTCAAAAAAGAAACAAATAATAATGTTTTGGAAGAGAAAAATATTGAGTCAATATTGAATGCCTTCAGAGAAAGAAAGGATATAGAGTACTTTGCAAAGTATGTAGATAAAAAGTATATAGAGGATAATGACTATAATCTGTCGGTATCTACATATGTTGAAAAAGAGGATACAAAGGGAAGTCATTGATATAAAGATATTGAATGAGGAGATAGCAAAGACTGTAAAGAAAATTGACGAACTTAGAGCCGCTATAGATGTGATAGTGAAGGAGCTGGAAGATGGTGAATGATATTATTATATATAACACATGGGACGGTGAATTGGATGAGAATGTTGTGGTAGTAAACTATAAGCTGACAAACACTAAGCATTGTGCGATTCCTGATAAAGTACAGAGAAAGCAGGCTGTATACTATAATTTGGATATGATACCCTCTATCGGCTACAGAGTTCGTTCTATTCGAGGTACTCAATTTAGAAATAAAGACTGTCTTGCAAAGATAAACAGTATACATAGTATAGCAAAAAAGGGTGGTAAAAAAGGTGAGTAAGATAGAAGAGATGTTAAAGAATGAAAAGGTGGAGTGGAAAAAGTTGGGGATGTGTTTGAAATTAGAAATGGATATACTCCTTCAAAGCAAAATAAAGATTTTTGGGAAAATGGTAATATCCCTTGGTTTAGAATGGATGACATAAGGGATAGCGGAAGAATATTGAAAGATTCAAAGCAGCACATTACAGAAAAAGCGATAAAGGGAAAGGGATTATTTAAGAGTGGTAGTATTATTTTAGCGACAACGGCCACTATAGGTGAGCATGCCATGTTAATTGCTGATTCACTGGCGAATCAGCGATTTACAAATTTTGAAATTTGTAAATCGCTAAAAAAATACATATTACCTAAATATGTGTTTTATTACTTTGATATTATTGATGAATGGTGTAAGAATAATGTTAAGGTTTCAAGCTTTCCGGCTGTAAACATGGACAAATTGATGCAGATAATGTTTCCAATTCCCTCTATAAAAACTCAAGAAAAAAATCGTAAAAACACTTGACAAATTTACAGAATATGTTACTGAATTACAGGCTGAATTACAATATCGTACTAACCAGTATGAATATTATAGAAATATGCTTCTGAGTGAGGAATACCTCAATAAACTTTCAAAAAAGCTTTTAGATGTATCTGAGGGGGGGGACGAATAGATTATTATGTACTACTCTTGGAGACATAGGAAAGTTTACAAGAGGTAACGGTTTACAAAAATCTGATTTTGCTTCACATGGAAAACCTGTAATTCACTATGGTCAGATATATACAAAGTATGGATTTGAAACGAATGAGGTAATCTCTTTCGTAAGTGAGGAGTTGTTTGAAAAGCTAAGGAAAGCAAGACAAGGTGATATTTTGATGGCAACTACATCGGAGAATATTGAAGATGTAGGAAAGTGTGTTGTGTGGACAGGCAATGAGGAAATCGGGTTTTCAGGAGATATGTATAGCTATAGAACAACAGAAAATCCAAAGTACATTGCATATTATTTTCAAACAGCAGAGTTTCAAAAACAAAAGGAAAAGAAAGTTACCGGAACTAAGTTGATTCGCATTCATGGAGATGATATGGAAAAGTTTTCTATACAGTTACCACCTCTTTCACTTCAAAACAAAATAGTAGAAATCCTTGATAAGTTTCAAGCAATACTCTCTGAATCGAAGGGTTTATTACCGAAGGAGATAGAGGAGCGTCAAAAACAGTACGAATATTATCGTGAAAAACTCTTGACATTTGATGTAGAAAGTGGTAAGCACGCACGCACGCACGCACGCACGCACCTAATTGCTAACAGCTACTTTATTATATTAAAAGAGGCAGCTAATGTTATTGGAGTAAATTTATATAGTATAGAGTGGAAAACACTGGGAGATATCGGAAGATTTGAGAATGGCAGTGGAATGCCGAAAACAATGTTTAAAGATGATGGAGAAGTTGGTGCAATTCACTACGGGCATATTTATACAAAATATAATATGTTTATAGACAAACCTGTTGTAAGTATAAGTACTAAAAGATGCTGAAAAATTAAAAAAAGTCAATAAAGGAGATTTAGTCATTGCAAGGACATCTGAAAATATTGATGATGTTATGAAGACTGTTGCATATCTTGGGGAGAAGACGGTTGTAGCAGGTGGACACTCTACAATATTTAGACATAAAGAGAATCCTAAGTATTTGTCATATGTACTGAATGGAGCGAACTATGCAATAAAACAGAAAAATAAGATGGCAAGAGGTGTAAAGGTTATCGAACTTTCTACAGCAGACATGGAGAAAATCAAAATCCCTCTCCCTTCCCTCCGGGTCCAAGAGTATATAGTCTCTATCTTGGATAAGTTTGATACACTTGTAAATGATATAAAATCAGGTTTGCCAAAGGAGATAGAGGAGCGTCAAAAACAATATGAATACTACCGTGAAAGGCTGTTATCTTTTAAAAAGTCTTGATATATGCTATAATTTTGATGTAGCGATGAGAGTAGGGAGTATTGAGGGTAGTATATGACAATAAAAGATTTGGCAAAGTGGTTTCTTATCAAAAATCCTGTATTGCGTGACGGGTATATTGATGAGAATACTAAATTAAATAAGCTGTTATATTTTTTTCACATCTTATGTATTATGCTATAACAAATCAAAACTTGACAAACTGTGTTTTTTGAAAAGTGGGATAACGGCCCTGTATCAAGAGAAATATATAGAGCTTATAGGTATGAGGGATTAGGTTGTCACTATGACGATGCTGCTGATATTATAAATCAACATATACTCAAGATATTGCAAATAGTAAATTTTTGTATATGCAAATAAGACTGCAAGAGAATTATCAGAAGAAACACATACACATAGTATATGGCAAGAAGTAGGGCGAAATGAAAAAAATAATATTTGAAAAATATCGCACCTAAAGAAAGAAATTTTATGAAATGCCTTTATGAAACATATAAAGATATGGATTTTGAAAAAGAATTTCTATGGAAAAGATAGGTGACAATATATATTACTACGATAAGGACAATTTGGATATGTCTGATGAGGTGGTAGAACAGCTGGAAAAAGGTGGATTTGCAAAAAGAACCTATTTTTTTGTTGAGAGCATAGAGGAGAACTTGTATTTTCATGATGGATATTATAATTTGTAGAATAAAGTATCCTAATGACCCGACAGGAAATACGAATGTTCATCAACACTTTATAGGTAGTTTTGAAGGTAGTACATTGGAATTGTATTCCATATCTTCAATAATTGGAAAAGAGTACAAAGTATATTCAGAAGAGGAAATCAAAATGAAGATTATTATCTTATAATTGGAGAAGAACAGTTAGAGTGTAAACTTAGGGTTCCGTCGTTTATTGATTGTACCAAGTCGTATATCTTGAAAATGAGTGAAGATGTTGATATAAGTAAGTTAAATGGTAGGGTAATTCCTATAGATATAAGAGAAAAGATAGCTGATAAAATTTCTTTAATGAAAGAAAATAAAAAAACTCAAGAGATATTGTATAGACATGAATGAGTTTATCAGTATCAATAATAAAGTAAAAAAATAATTTTAGGATATCAAAAAAACTCCACCATGTAATAAAAAGAGGTGGAGTTTTTTTGTAAGAGTTTATTCGGAGGTAATATGCAGGAAAAACAAATTTATTCTACATCCACTATTGCTGAGATGACAAATGGTATTATCTTGGCTAAGTTTGAAAAAGACAATGATGCATGATGCGGGAAGTTACCAGAGTGAAGCGGAACTTGAAAACAGCATGATCAGCAATTTGGTTTCACAGGGATATGAAAAGACTGTTTGCGAAAACAAATGAAGATTTGTATATAAATTTAAAAAAACAGATAGAAAGATTGAATGATGTAACATTTTTCAAAAGATGAGTGGAGTAGATTTTTGATAGAATATTTGGACACTCCAAATGATACTATGATAGAAAAAAACAGGAAAAGTACAGGAAAATCATATATATGACTTTACATTTGATGATGGACATCTGCAGAATATAAAGATAATAGATAAGAAGGATATTCATAAAAACTGCTTGCAAGTGGTCAACCAGATAAAGCAGGATGGCAGTCACAGCAATCGATATGATGTTACCGTACTGGTGAATGGACTTCCGCTTGTACATATCGAACTAAAAAGCGTGGAGTAAATCTGCAAGAAGCATTCAATCAAATACATAGATATAGTAAAGAAAGTTTCAATATAGAAAGTTCTCTATACAAGTATGTACAGATTTTTGTTATATCTAACGGTACATATACCAGATATTTTTGCGAATACACTTGATACAAGTAAAAAGCAATTATGAATTTACCTGTGAGTGGGCAGATGCAAAGAATAAAGTAATAAAGGGATTTGGAAGACTTTACAAAGACCTTCTTTGAAAAGAGAGTTATTCTTGAAGTGCTTACAAAAGTACTGTGTATTTGATTCGAACAATACTCTGTTGATAATGCGACCGTATCAGATAGCTGCTACAGAAAGAATACTGTGGAAGATAAGGTCAAGTTATGAGTCAAAAAAATTCGGAAGGGTGGAGGCCGGCGGTTTTATCTGGCATACCACAGGTTCAGGAAAGACTCTGACTTCTTTCAAGGCGGCAAAACTTGCTACAGAGCTTTGATTTTTATTGACAAGGTATTTTTTGTGGTTGACAGAAAAGACCTGGATTTTCAGACAATGAAAGAGTATCAAAGATTTCAGCCTGACAGTGTAAACGGAAGCAAAGATACAAAGGAATTGAAACAGTGTATTGAGAAAAGGGACAATAGAATAGTAGTCACAACTATACAAAAGCTAAATGAGTTCGTGAAGAAAAATCCGATGCATGAGATATATGACAAGCAATGTGTACTTATATTTGATGAGTGCCATCGTTCACAATTTGGCGATGCTCAAAAGAATATAAGAAAGACATTCAAAAAGTATTATCAGTTCGGATTTACAGGAACGCCTATATTTGCAGAGAATTCACTTGGAGGGGATACAACCGCAGGAATATTCGGTGCGCAGTTGCATAGTTATGTTATAACGGATGCTATACGTGACGGTAAGGTGCTGAAGTTTAAGGTAGATTATAATAATATTTTGCCTAAGTTTAAGAGCGCTGAAAGAGAATATGATGAGAAGGAACTAAAGAAGTTGGAAAGAAAAATGCTTCTTCATCCTGAGCGTATTACAGAGATAGCTAAGCATATATTGAATGTATTTGATGCTAAGACTCATAGAAATGTAGTATATAAGCTGAAAGACAGAAGACTGAGCGGATTCAATGCTATGCTTGCAGTGCAAAGTGTTGATGCTGCCAAGCTGTATTATGAAGAATTTAAAAAACTTCAAAGTGGTTTGGATGATGACAAAAGGTTGAAGATAGCTACGATATATAGCTTTGCCGCCAATGAAGAGCAGAGGGCTATTGGTGATATTGATGATGAGAACTTTAATCCGGATGCTATGGATTCCAGCGCAAAGGAGTTTTTGGATAAGGCTATAGATGATTACAATAAGTGCTTTACTACTAACTTCAGTACAGCGGGGAATGAATTTCAAAATTACTATAAGGACTTATCAAAGAGAGTAAAGCAAAGAGAAGTGGACTTACTCATTGTAGTCGGTATGTTCCTAACAGGATTTGATGCCCCTACTATGAACACATTATTTGTAGATAAGAACTTGAGATATCATGGACTCATTCAAGCTTTTTCAAGGACAAATCGTATTTTTGAATAAAGTGAAGGCTTTTGGAAATATCGTTTGCTTTAGGGATCTTGAAAAGGCAACCAAGGATGCGATAAAAACTTTTGGAGATGAAAACAGTGTAAATGTAATCTTAGAAAGAAGCTATGATGATTATATCAACGGCTTTTGCGATGAAGAGAGTGGTAAGAATGTAAAGGGTTATATAGATATTTGTAATGAAATTCTTGCAAAATTCTCGGATCCTACAGAAATAGAACTTGATGCAGATAAAAAAAGAATTTGTGGAGCTTTTTGGTGAGTTGTTGAAAGCTGAAAATATTCTAAAAAACTTTGATGAATTTGAAAATTTCGAAAAGATTATTTCGGATCGTCAGATGCAGGATATGAAGAGTGTATATGTAGATATAAGGGAGGATTTCGTCAATTCAAGGAATAGTGAAAGAAGTGAGCAGTCAAACATTGATTTTTTTCAGATGTAGAATTTGAGATTGATCTGTTAAAGACTGATGAAATAAATCTTGATTATATTTTTGGCATTGATTCTATCTAAGGCTAAGGAAAGTGAAGATATAGAGAATCTGAAATCGGAGGTTCGAAGGGTGATTCGATCAAGTCTTGGAACAAGAGATAAAGAAGAGTTAATTATAGATTTTATAAACAGTACAAGATTGTCTGAACTGAAGAATACAGAGGATATACTTGAATCATTTTATTCTTTTTGCAAAGGAACAAAAAAACAGCAAAATAAACAAGCTTTATAGAAGAAGAAAAACTCAAAAGCGGTTCAAATCATTTTATAGAGAAAGCTGTTGCAAAGGGTTACGTAGATTATGCCGGAGATGAACTTGACAGTATAATACCACCCTACATCCAGAAGGCAGGGAGCAAGAGAAAAAAAGAAAATGGATGTATTGGAAAAAAATAAAAAAATATAGTAGACGTATTTGTAGGTATATAAATTATATAAAAAAATATTTAGGCTTTTATACAGCTAAGATATAGCAAAAAAATAAAGGAAAGTTGTGTTTATAGAGCATAAATTATTGAGAACCCTAAATAAAAAAATGAGTTTATTTATTGAGATAGTTGTGTTATAATGATGTTATTACATTGTTTGAAAAATGTGAATGAATTTATGAAATTTACTTTTTGAAATAATATATAACTACCAATGTTATGATGTTAACATTATTATATATAGATAATTTCAATAAATAAATTTCGAAATAGTAAATATTGTTTATGCAATTAGATTTTACTAATTATAGTGTATATCTTATCTAAAAAGATTTAGATATAAATGCATCATGGAGGGAATTTTGATGTACAGTTTTACAGTAAACGGAAAATTGGTTGAAACTGAAAAAAAGAAGTGTCACTGTTAAGATTTTTTTGCGTGACGACTTAAAAGCTCAAATCTATAAAGGACGGATGTAGCCAGGGAGCGTGCGGTACCTGTACTATTATTATTGACGGTAAGGCTACCAGAGCCTGTGTTATGACTACCAAGAGAGCTCAGGGAATGAACATCGTTACAGTAGAGGGATTAAGTGACGAGGAAAAAGAAATTTTTGTATATGCATTCGGAGCAAAGGGAGCGGTACAGTGCGGTTTTTGCATCCCGGGAATGGTTATGTCCGGCAAGGCTCTTGTAGATAAGAATCCTAACCCTACTGAAGCTGAAATAAAAAGAGGCTATCAAGGGTAATATCTGCAGATGTACCGGATATAAGAAGATTATCGAAGCTATCGATTTGGTTGCACAGATAAAAAGAGGTGAAAAGCAGATCGATAAGGAACTTGAAAAGGGTGACAGTTTCGGTGTAGGTTCAAATGCTTTCAGAATTGACGTAAGAGAGAAAGTACTTGGATACGGTGAGTACTGTGATGATGTTGAGATGGATGATATGCTTCATGTATCTGCTGTCAGAAGCAAGTATCCGAGAGCAAGAATACTTGATATCGACTTTTCCGAAGCTTTGGCAATGGACGGTGTGGTTGCGGTTTATACAGCTGAGGACGTACCGAACAATAAGGTCGGACATTTACAGCAGGATTGGGATGTAATGATTCCGAAGGGCGAGATTACCAGATTCGTAGGTGATGCTATATGCCTTGTTGTAGCAGAGAGTGAAGATATATTAAAGAAGGCTAAGGCTTTGGTAAAGGTGGAATATGAAGTACTTGAGCCTGTAAGAAATATTACTGAGGCTATGGCAAAGGATGCTCCGAATATTCATCCTAACGGTAACCTATGCCAGTCACGTCACGTAAGAAGAGGCGATACAGAGGCTGCAATCAAGAATTCAAAGTATGTAATTACAGAGACATTTGATACACCTTTTACGGAGCATGCGTTCCTTGAGCCTGAGTGTGCTATAGCATTCCCATATAAGGACGGTGTAAAGATATACAGTTCAGACCAGAGTGTATTTGATACCAGAAAAGAAGTGGCAATCATGTTCGGTTGGGATCCTGAGAAGGTGGTTGTTGAGAATAAGCTTGTAGGAGGCGGATTCGGAGGAAAAGAGGATGTTACAACTCAGCATATATCCGCACTTTGTGCTTATAAGCTTAACAGACCTGTAAAGGCAAAATTCAGTAGAGACGAGTCGCTTGCTTTCCATCCGAAGCGTCATGCAATGCACGGTACATTCACACTCGGCTGTGATGAAAACGGTATATTTACAGGACTTGACTGTGATATCTATTTTGATACAGGTGCTTATGCATCTCTTTGCGGACCTGTACTTGAGCGTGCCTGTACACATGCGGTAGGACCTTACTGCTATCAGAACCACGATATCAGAGGATACGGTTACTATACCAACAATCCGCCTGCAGGTGCGTTCAGAGGATTCGGTGTTTGCCAGAGTGAGTTTGCACTTGAGTCGGTTATTGATTTGCTTGCAGAGAAGGTGGGTATTTCACCATGGGAAATCAGATACAGAAATGCAATTGAGCCTGAGAAAGTACTTCCAAACGGTCAGATAGCGGACTGTTCTACAGCACTTAAAGAGACATTGGAGGCTGTAAAGCCGTACTATGACAAGTATTATCCGAATGTAGGTCTTGCCTGTGCCATGAAGAATGCAGGTGTAGGTGTCGGACTTCCGGATACCGGTCGTGCAAGACTGAAGATAAATGACGGTAAGATAGAGATATACTGCGGTGCTTCAGATATAGGTCAGGGATGTGCAACAGTATTTGTACAGATGGTTTCAGAGTCACTTGGACTTCCTAAGTCTAAGATTAAGAACATGGGCAGCAACTCTGAGGTAGATCCTGATTCAGGTACTACTTCAGGTTCAAGACAGACACTTATAAGCGGTGAGGCTATCAGAAGAGTTTCCGTTGAAGTTAAGGCGGCACTTGATGAAGCAGGCGGTGACCTTGACAAGCTTAACGGCAGAGAGTTCTATGCAGAGTACTTCGAGCCTACAGATAAGCTTGGTGCAGATGTACCTTTCCCTAAGTCTCACGTAGCATATGCATATGCCACACACCTTGTTGTACTTGATGATGAGGGCAAGGTTTCAAAGGTTATTGCGGCACATGATTCCGGTAAGGTTGTAAACCCTATTTCTATACAGGGTCAGATCGAAGGCGGTGTACTTATGTCACTTGGTTATGCGCTTACTGAAGATTTTAAACTTCAGGATTGTATGGTTAAGTCAAAGTTCGGTACACTCGGTCTTATGAGATCTGTTGATATACCTGAAATTCAGGCTATTTATGTTGAGAAGAAGGAACTCTTAGGAGTTGCATACGGATCTAAGGGTATCGGAGAGATTGCAACCATTCCTACAGCTCCTGCTGTACAGAATGCTTACTATAAGAGAGACGGCAAGCTCAGACCGAAGCTTCCTATGGACGATACATACTATTCAAATAAGAAGAAAAAAATAATTTATATTTAAGAGGGGTTGGCATTTGCCAATCCCTTTATTTGTTTATATAATAGAAATAAAAACGAGATAGGAAAACATATGAAAAAGAGAATTGTTATTTTTGGAGATTCTAATACATGGGGTTATGATGCAAAGAGCGGCGGCAGGTTTAATGAAGAAATCAGATGGCCTATGGTAGCGGCAAAGCTGCTTGGAGAGAGTTACAGAGTCTATGAAGAGGGGCTTTGCGGCAGAACCACCTGTCTTGACGACCCTTTTAATGAGGGACTTTCAGGACTTAGCTATATTTTACCATGTCTTCAGAGTCATTCACCTCTTGATATGTTGGTGATAATGCTTGGAACAAATGACTGTAAGGAAAGATTTTCTTTGACAGGTGCAAATATTGCACTTGGAATGAGAAGACTTGTTATGAAGGCATTGGCAGCCGACGTATGGAGAGATAAGCCCAATATACTTATAATTGCACCGGGCCCTATTTTAAAGGAATGTGAGCTCTCGGATGTGGGCAAAAATATGGGTAAGTGTTCGGATAAATCATATGAGCTTGCCGAAGGAGTATAAGCTTGTGGCCGAGGAACTTAATGTTGGATTTTTGGATGCCGCTCCTTATGTAGAGATGAATGATATTGATTTTATGCATTTGACGGAGGATTCACATAAGGTGCTTGCAAAAAAAGTAAGTGAAGTTATAAAAAACACATTGGATAATAAAGAAGTAAAGATATGACATTAACACAACTGAAATACGCTATAGAGGTTGCAAATGCCGGTTCTATAAATAAGGCTGCAGGTAATCTCTTTATCACACAGCCAAGTCTCTCGTCAGCTATTGCCGAACTTGAGGCCGAGATAGGTATAAAGCTTTTTCAAGGAACAACAGAGGTATATTTTTTTGACGCCTGCAGGAAGCGAGTTTGTAGGATATGCAAGGCAGGTTGTGGAGCAGTTTAATCTTATAGAAGCAAAGTATATCTCAAATCAGAATTTAAAAAAAGAAGTTCAGTGTATCCATGCAGCATTATACCTTTTGCAGTCAGCGCTTTTGTAAATCTTGTAAAGCAATTCGGAATGGACGAGTACGAGTTTGCGGTAAATGAGACAAAGACATATGATGTTATAAATGATGTAAAGACCTTTAAAAAGCGAGATAGGTATACTTTTATCTTAATGATTTTTAATAAGAATATTTTGACCAAGTTGTTTAAGGATTCAAATCTTTTATTTACGCCTTTGATGGAATGTAGTATATATGTATATCTGTATGAAGACCATCCGTTGGCAAGTCACGATAAGATAAAGATGGAAGAGCTGATGGACTATCCTTGTCTGTCGTTTGAGCAGGGTGAGTATAACTCGTTTTATTTTGCGGAGGAGGTGCTTTCCACTTATGAGTACCATAGGCTGATAAAGGCAAATGACAGAGCGACATTATTGAATCTTATGGTGGGACTTAACGGCATACTTTGCTCAGGTATAATCTGTGAGGAGTTAAACGGTGAAAAGTATAAGGCTATAAAGCTTGATTCAAATGAAAAGATGACTATAGGGTATATTATAAGAAAGGATATCTCTATCAGCGAGCTTGGTAAGAAATATTTGGAAGAAGTGGCAAAGTTTAAGGATAAGACTTTAGAATAGGAGTATTTATGAAATTAGGAGTAATAGGTTTTGGAAATATGGGTTCATCCATTGCAAAGGGCTTTGTAAACAAGAATGCAATGGATATTAAGGATATAGGTATTTTTGATACATATTCAAAATCAAGAGAAAAAGCAAAGGAAGAAGGATTTTTTGTATACAGTGACGAGGTGGAATTGGTAAAATCCTGTGATGCCGTACTTGTGGCGGTAAAGCCGATACATGCAAAATCACTCTTTGAAAAAATTTCAAAGTACCTTGACGGTAAGCTTGTGGTATCTATAGTCGCAGGACTTGAAAGTGAAGTTATAAGGTCATATATAGGTGAACAAAGAATTCTTAGGATTATGCCGAATACTCCGGCACTTGTAGGTGAGGGTGTGTTTGCACTTGACAGTGATTCAAACGCTACCGATGAAGAAAAAAAGATTTTTGAAGACGCTTTTTTTAAGATAGGTACGGTTGAATGGGTAGAGGAGAGACTTTTTCCTGTAGTCACAGGACTTTCAGGCGGCGGACCTGCGTATGTGGCTATTTTTATAGAGGCTTTGGCGGATGCGGGAGTGCTTCACGGATTGAAGAGAGATGTGGCATTAAAGATGGCGGCAAAGACGGTGCTTGGAAGTGCTGCACAAATTCTTGAAACAAATATTCATCCTGCAGTTTTAAAGGATATGGTCTGTTCACCTGCAGGCACTACTATTGAGGGCGTAAAGGCATTGGAAGATTACAGTTTCAGAGCAGGTGTTATAGAAGCGGTATCAAAAGCTACATTAAAATCAATGAAATAAAAAAAGGTCAGCCACAAGGCTGACCTAAAGGTGTTTGTATAATTATTTAGCAGTTGTAGACTCTACAGCTGTTGTCTCAGCACCTGACTCACTTGAAGCCTCGCTTGCAACGCTATCCTTTGCAGACTCAACTTCGCTTGAAGCAGACTCAACAGCGCTTGAAGCATCCTTAACAGCAGACTCTGCAACACTTGAAGCGTCCTTAGCAGCAGACTCTGCAGCGCTTGAAACTTCCTTACCTGCAGACTCAACAGCACTTGAAGCATCCTTAGCAGCAGACTCAACAGCACTTGAAGCGTCAGCCTTAGGTGCGCTTGAACCACAAGCAGTGAAAGCAAGCATAGCTACAGCAGCAACAGCGAATAATTTAAATTTTAACATTTTTAATACCTCCCTTAATAGACACTTTCCTATGTCCTTTAACAAAAACCGATTTTTATACCTATTCATCAAAAAAAGTCAAACGAAATTATACTTTTGTATCTAAAAATGGAAAAAAAGTTTCGAAAGAATAAATTAAAAAAATAATGGATAAAGACTTTTTAAGATGACTGAATCGGCATTTCTGATATGGTATATAATATCGGTTTGGTATATTATGTGCGGTACTACAGATTGGAGTATTATGATAAGATTTGAGAAGATAGATGAAAATACGAAGAACTTGGAAGATATAAAACAGTTATATATGGATGCCTTTCCTTTTGATGAGAGAATACCTTTTTATATTATGGTATCGGTAGGAAATGACAGAGGTGTTGAATTCTTGTCAATTTATGATGACGATACTTGGCTTGGATTTATACATACCTTGGTGGGAGAAAAGCTTTCATATATATTTTATTTTGCTATAGACGGCGGTCTCAGACAGAGCGGATACGGAAGCAAGATAATACGTGAATATAAGAAGATACATCCTAAGCTCTCCCTTGCTATTGAACCTATAGAAGAGGACAGCGACAATATAAAACAGAGAAAGAAAAGACTTGAATTCTATGAGAAGAACGGTTTTGAGACCCTGGATACAAAAGTTGTAGAGATGGGAGTGGAGTTTGAGCTTATGGGTGCAAAGGGTATGGAGATCAAAGAGAGTGACTATAAATCACTTGTAAAGAAGTTTTTTGATTCCTTTGATAAGGATAAGAGGGTGCTTTCCGTAAAGGAGATGAGGGATGCCGACGCCTACACCATAAAAAACTTTGTTGACAGCAAGGAACTTATGTACAGAGCCGGTGAGGCTATATTTTATGTAGGGAATTGGAATATAGGAGACAAAGTCCTTATAGCGGCAGGCAGCGGCAATAATGCAGGTGACGGATATGTGGTGGCGGAATTATTAAGTATTGAAGGAATTGAAGTCGAGATTTTGCTTATCAAGGATAAATTCTCAGAGGACGGAAAATATTATTTTAACAGATGCCTTCAAAAAGATATTAAATACACCGTATTGGATGAGAATGCGGATTATAATACTTTGCGAGGAAAGTTTGATTCATATGACTATGTTCTGGACTGCATATACGGAACAGGCTTTACAGGTGAGGTGAGAGAGCCGGTGTATTCACTTATAAAAGCTTTAAACGACTCTAAAGCTTCCATAGTCAGTGCGGATATCAACTCAGGCATGAACGGAGATACGGGAGAGTCGAATATTTGTGTAAATTCTGACATTACAGTAAGCATAGGATTCCTGAAAAAGGGGCTTGTAAGCGAGGAAGGTAAAAAGCATATAGGAAAGCTTGTAAATATGGATATAGGTATTATTATTGAAGAGTAAATGATATGTCTGAATATTTTAAGCTTATTGCAAATAATATCCATATTAGGTATACTCTAGGGTAGACTTTATGGAAGTGGAGAATTGATGTGGCAAGTCGAAAACAAACAACCAAAAAAACAAAAAAGAGTAGTAGTACAAATAGAGTGAGCAAAAAGACGGAGAACAATGAGCAATTGGAATTTTTGAATTCCGAAATTCTGATGATTGCCCTTTTTGTCGTGTCCTTGGTGCTTTTTTTGAGCCATTTCGGACTTATGGGAGTAGTGGGAAAGTTTTTCAGATCATTGCAGATGGGACTGTTCGGCATACTTGGCTATGCGGTGCCTATGTTTGTATTTATAGGTGGTGCATTCCTTCTGTCAAATGTAGGTTCAAGTGTAGCAAACAAAGTTTATCGGAGTGGTATTGGCTGTTTTGGCGGTGGATACCCTTATATCACTGATAGGTATTCCGAGCCTGAAGGCAGTCGGATTTTTGAAATTTTATACTGAAGGCTGGTATGGCGGCTTTATAGGAGGAAGTCTCGGCCTTATCATATCGTTAGTACTTGGTAAGATCGGTGCAATTATATTCTTTTTGGCAATGTTTATAGTATCCGTTGTCATACTTACAGGTAAGTCATTCGTGTCCATGGTAAAGACAGGCGGACAGATGACCATATCAAAGGCAAAAAGTGATATGGCAAGAGTGATGGAGCAAAGGAAGCAAAGAAAAGAAGCCGAGTATGAAGACGATTATGAAGATTACGATGAGGACAACTTTGAAGAGCTTGATATTGATAATAAAAAAGACGGTTATATAGAAGAACTTCTTGATTACAATAAAAGACCGAACAGAGGGAATATAGACCTCGGTGCGATAGACTTTTCAAAGAGAAAAGTTAGGCACAGAGTGGATTTGCCTCCTTCAAGTGCAGGTGCAAAAAAGAATGAAGCGATAGGCGGACTTTTTGACAGTAAGAATAATGTAGGCTTTGAGAAAACAGATGCCGATGACGGAGTGATAGATACAAACTATAACTTTTCAAATGAAAGAGCTGAGGAGTCTGCCAATGATTCCATAATAATGAATAAGAGGGCCGATACCTTCTACGGCAATATAAACAGAGGCAATGACGATTCAAGGTTTGAAAGTGATATAGATGAGGAAACTCTAAGAAGAGCCAATGAGATACTTGCCAGAAAAGATGAGATAGACATCTATTCACAGCCGGTTTCCACTATAAGTATCACTGAGGATGACGCACATGAGGATTTTGGCTATATAAATGATAATACTCCTGTAGGTGTGGCAAACATAAACAATGATATAGAGTTCAGAAAAGAATACGGTGATAATGAAGATGAGGGTTATACTCATCAAAACACTTCTACTTATGAGGTACCGTATCAAAAAGACGACAGTTATAAAAAGCCTTATAACGAAAATCATAACGAGACCGTATACAATGATCAGGCTGGTAGTGAGACGGCTGTAAATGCGGATACAGGAAAGAACAATGCATTGGTAAGCAGTGACGGTGAGAGAACTTTAGTCACGGCGGCAGGTAAGGTGATAGTTTCAGACACATCCGCACTTCAAAAGAAGATGGAAGAGCAAAGGGCGGCCACGCCGCAGGGCAAGATAAGGTCTGAGATTGAAAAGAAGAAGACCGCTATAAGGCCTTATGCATATCCGGGTACATACCTTTTAAAGAAGAGCAACAATAATAATCAGGTACTTTCAGACAGTGAGTATAGACAGACCGCCATCACATTACAGGAGACTTTGGCAAGCTTTGATGTAAATGTGACTGTGGAAGATATAAGTATCGGACCGTCGGTTACACTGTATGAGCTTAAGCCGGAGCAGGGAGTTAAGGTGTCCAAGGTATTGTCGCTTGCAAACGATATCAAACTTGCGCTTGCAGCCAGTGATATAAGAATAGAAGCGCCTATTCCGGGAAAATCGGCCATCGGTATAGAGGTTCCAAACAAGCAAAAGCAGACTGTATTTTTGCGCGATCTTTTTGAGAGCAGAGCCTTCAGAAACGGTGGAGAGAGCATAGGTTTTGCGGTAGGTAAGGATATCTCAGGTAAGGTAATTGTTGCGGATATTGCAAAGATGCCTCATGTACTTATTGCAGGTGCTACAGGTTCAGGTAAGTCGGTATGTATCAATACACTTATCATGAGTATCATATATAAATATTCACCTGATGAAGTGAAGCTTATTATGGTGGATCCGAAGGTGGTGGAACTTTCAGTCTATAACGGTATCCCGCATCTGCTTATTCCTGTAGTGACAGAGCCGAAAAAGGCCGCATCGGCACTTAACTGGGCTGTTGCAGAGATGGGTGAGAGATATAAAAAGTTTGCGGCTACAGGTGTCAGAGATTTGACCGCCTACAATAAGAGAATAGATGAGGCGAGAAGAAGAGGCAAATATTGAGGGGCTTCCTGAGAAGTTACCGAAGATTGTTATAATTATTGACGAGTTGGCGGATCTTATGATGGTGGCAAATGCGGAGGTTGAGGATGCTATAGTAAGACTTGCTCAGCTTGCAAGAGCCTGCGGTATACATCTGGTTATCGCTACACAAAGGCCGAGTGTCAATGTCATAACAGGTATAATAAAGGCAAATATTCCTTCAAGAATCGCTTTCGCTGTATCATCAGGTACGGACTCAAGAACCATTCTTGACAGTAACGGCGCCGAAAGCTTCTCGGAAAGGGTGATATGCTGTTTGCTCCGTACGGATCTCCGAATCCTATAAGAGTGCAGGGCGCCTTTGTATCGGATGAGGAAGTGTCCGCCGTAGTGGATTTTTTGAAAAATCAAGGTATGCGGGCAAGGTATGACGAAGATACCATAAAGCATATAGAAGAGAGTGAAAAGACTGCAGGAGCGTCAGGAGAGGTATCTGAAAGAGATGAGCTTTTTGAAGCGGCAGGCAGATATATTATAGAAAAAGACAGAGCTTCAATAGGCAATCTTCAAAGGAATTTTAAGATTGGATTTAACAGAGCCGCAAGAATCATGGATCAGCTTGCAAGTGCAGGTGTGGTAGGTGATGAAGCAGGAACAAAGAGAAGAGAAATACTAATGAATATGGACGAATTCTTGGATGTGTTATAGATTTGTCCTAAGGAGGATGTATGCGTAGTGATATCGAAATTGCAAGAAGCGTTGAGATGAAAAATATTGCAGATGTGGCAAGCGAGTACGGGATAGGCTTTGACGACCTTGAGATGTACGGCAAATATAAGGCAAAACTCAGTGAGGAGTTTTTAAAATCCCGCAAAGAAAACAAAAAAGGCAAGCTTGTACTTGTTACAGCTATCAATCCCACACCTGCAGGAGAGGGTAAGACCACTACACTTGTAGGACTTGGACAAAGCTTTAAACAGCTGGGCAAAAAGGCTGTGATAGCACTTAGAGAGCCTTCACTGGGACCTTGTTTCGGTATAAAGGGAGGAGCTGCAGGTGGCGGACTTTCTCAGGTAGTACCTATGGATGAGCTTAATCTTCATTTTACAGGAGATTTTCATGCTATAACATCCGCAAACAACCTTTTGGCGGCAATGCTTGACAATCATATACAACAGGGAAATGCGCTTGGAATAGATACAAATGCGATTATCCACAAAAGATGTATCGATATGAATGACAGAGTGCTCAGAAACATAGTGGTAGGTATCGGAGGCAAGGCTGACGGCGTGGTAAGAGAAGACCACTTTGTAATATCCGTGGCCTCGGAGATAATGGCGATACTTTGTCTGGCTGACGATATGAATGATTTGAAGGAAAGACTTTCAAATATTATTGTGGCCTACAATTTTAAGGGTGAGCCTGTATTTGCTAAAGATTTAAAGGCTGTGGGTGCTATGGCGGCACTTTTAAAGGATGCAATAAAGCCTAATATCGTGCAGACACTTGAGCATTCACTTGCTTTGGTTCACGGAGGACCTTTTGCAAATATTGCACACGGATGTAACTCTGTCAGAGCCACTAAGATTGCTATGGGTATGGCGGATATCGCACTTACAGAGGCGGGATTCGGTGCGGACCTCGGAGCTGAGAAATTCTTTGATATAAAGTGCAGAAAGGCCGGTATTGCGCCTGATTGTGTAGTGCTTGTGGCTACAGTAAGAGCTTTAAAGTACAACGGAGGAGTTGCAAAGGACGAGCTTTCAAAAGAAAATCTTGAAGCACTTAAAAAAGGAATTGTAAACCTTGAAAAGCATATCGAAAATATCAAAGCTTTTCGGCGTACCTGTGGTGGTTACATTAAATCACTTTGTAACCGACAGTGAAGCTGAAGTTAACTTTATAAAAGAGTTTTGTGAAAGCAGAAACTGTGAGTTTGCAATCTCAAAGGTATGGGAAGAAGGCGGCAAGGGCGGAGTCGAACTTGCAAAGAAGATCCTTTATACACTTGAAAACAAAGAAAGTCATTTTACACCGCTCTATCCTGACGATATGAGCATTGAAGATAAGCTCTACACTATCGCGACAAAGATATACGGCGCAAAGAATGTTACATATTCTCCTGCCGCAAAAAAGGCTATTGAAAAGGCGAAGTTACTTGGTTATGGAAATTTGCCTGTATGTGTGGCAAAGAATCAGTATTCACTTTCAGATGACCAAAAAAAGCTTGGAAGACCTGAAAACTTCGATATAAATGTAAGAGAAGCCTATGTAAATGCCGGTGCAGGTTTTGTGGTTGCAATCACAGGCAGCATTATGACAATGCCGGGACTTCCTAAGGTACCTGCTGCCGAGGCTGTGGATGTGGATGAAAACGGAAATATAGTAGGACTTTTCTAAAGGACTTGGGAGAAAAAATGAAACTTATAGAAAATACGGAAGGTCTTGATATTGATATAATATCGGGAGAACTTGATGATAATTTTTCAGATTTGGTATTCAACACAAAAAAGGTAGTTAAGGATTGCTTATTTGTATGTATTAAGGGAAGAAACTTTGATACGCATGATGCAATAGATGAGATTGTAAAGCTGGGTGCCAAGGCTGTGGTAGTGGAAAAGGATATAAAAAGAGATGATATCTGTGTTATAAAGGTGGATAATACAAGAGCCGCACTTGCAAGACTATCAGCAGCATACTTTAATCACCCTTCAAAAAAGATGAAGATAATTGGAATTACGGGAACAAAGGGCAAGACAACATCATCTCATATGTTGAAAAAACTCTTGGAGCAAAATGCCAAGGTGGGGCTTATAGGTACAAACGGTATAACTATAGGTGATATGCATAGAAGCACACTGAATACAACACCTGAGTCATATGAATTACAAAAGACATTTAAAGAATGTTTGGATGCAGGCTGTGAATATGTGGTGATGGAGGTATCTTCACAGGCTGTAATGTTAAAGAGGATAGAGGGAATAAACTTCCATATAGGTATCTTTACAAATATTTCACCTGACCATATAGGACCTGACGAGCATAAGGACTTTGAAGAGTATCTTATGTACAAATCGCTTTTCTTTAAGCAGTGTGAAAAGACAATTGTAAATGCAGATGACGAACACTCAGACTATGTGTTAAAGCAGTCAACATCGAAATGAGAAGTATAAGTTCGGAAAGACCGGAGATTTTGTTATAAATCATATCAATTATATTTCAGATAAGGACTTTTTAGGTACAAGCTTTTGTATAAGTTGCTCAGATGTGATAAAGGATAAGTACGGTATAGAAAGTGTCGGCGATATACTTGTAGGAATTCCCGGAGAGTTTAATGTATACAATGCATTATCCGCACTGAGTGCCGCAATTATCTGTAAGGTAGAGCCTCAGGTATTACAGAGTGCCTTAAAAGATATCAAGGTGAACGGCAGAATGGAAGTGGCATATTCATCACATGATATAAAGATAATTATTGACTACGCACATAATGCAATAAGTACCGAAAGTCTGATAAATACACTTCGCCAGTATAAGCCGAAGAGACTTGTAGTAGTCTTCGGTTCAGGAGGAAACAGGTCTAAGGACAGAAGATATTCAATGGGCGAAATCTGCGGAAAGATGGCGGACTTTTCCGTAGTTACCGCAGATAACTCAAGATATGAAAAGACTGAGGACATTATTGCGGATATTGTTGAGAAATTATCTGCAACAGGCGGAAAGTATATCACTATTCGGACAGAAAAGAAGCGATATTCTACGCTATAGAAAACTCCAAGCCGGGAGATATCATTGCGATAATAGGTAAGGGACATGAGGACTATCAGGAGATAAACGGAGTGAGACATCATTTCCTTGACAGGGAAGTTGTAGAAGAATGCTTGGAGAAGATGAATGAAAGAAACTAGTGTAAGAGAGCTTATAGCTGCAACAGGCGGAGTTCTTATCTCAGGAAGCAAAGATGCCGTATTTTCAAATATTGTGATCGACTCAAGAGAGGCGAATAAAAACAGCCTCTTTGTACCTGTAGTGGGTGAAAGAAACGATGCGCATAAATTTTTGGAAGCTGTATATACTGCCGGATGCAGAGTGGCGATAAGCTCAAGAAAAGATATTTTCTTAAAACCCGACTTTAATATAGTACTTGTAGAGAATACTACAAAGGCCTTGCAGGATCTGGGCATATATCTTAGAAGTAAACTCTCACTGCCGCTTGTAGGAATAACAGGAAGCGTCGGAAAGACAACCACAAGAGAGATGGTGGCACTTGCGCTTTCAGATATTAAGGTATTTAAGACTCCGAACAATTTCAATTCACAGCTTGGCGTACCTGTCACAATCAGCAGAATAAATGACGAAGAGATAGGTGTTATAGAACTTGGAATGAGTATGTTCGGTGAGATGGAGCGTATCGCAAAAATAGTCAAATGTGACTGTGCCATAGTCACAAATATAGGCACCGCACATATTGAAAATCTTCATACAAGAGAGAATATAAGGTCTGAAAAGTTCCATATAACTGACGGAATGAAGTCAGGCAGTGTGATGTTTTTAAATGCCGACAATGATATGCTTTGTGATCCTCCCAAAAAAGAGGGCATAATATATAAATTTTTCAGTGCCAAGGGAAATAAGGATTGTGATTATTATGCAAGCGATATTGTATTTCACAATGCACTTCCTGAATTTGTAGGCACATATCTGCGGTAAAAAGTGTAAAGGTGGCTTTTGAAATGTATTCGGCGAACATCAGATATCAAATGCGCTTGCGGCGCTGGCTGTAGCAGATCACTATAATCTGGACCTTGAATCTGCAAGCAGACATCTGGCATCTTTTAGAGGTTTCGCACACAGACAGGAACTTTTAAAGCTTAAGAATATCACTGTGATAGATGACACCTACAACGCTTCTCCCGATTCTATGAAGGCGTCGCTTTCTATATTAAAGGACTTTGATGCAAAAAGAAAAGTGGCGGTTTTGGCGGATATGAAAGAACTCGGAGTTGATGAAATCAAACTTCATAAAGAGATTGGAGAGTTTATAGTAAAAAAATCTTAAGCTTGATGCCGTATTTGCCGTGGGAGATTTGGCAAAAGAGATTACAGGCCGTTTAAATACATTCAACAAAAGTTTTGATAATAATGAAGAACTGGAAAGTTATCTGCTTGAATATTTACAGGAAGGCGATGTATGCCTTTTAAAGGGTTCAAACAGTATGAGACTTTTTGATGTAGTAGACAAAATAAAAAATTATGAAAAATTTATTCGCTGATATAATTGTAGCAAATACAAATGTGGACAGACTGTTTACATACCTTATCCCCATGAATTTGAGGGATAAGGTTACTCGGCTGTCCTGTTTTTGATTGAATTTGGAAAAATTGACCAAAAAAAGGTTATATAATAGATATAAAAGAAGAAAGTGATGTAGATATATCCAAGTTAAAATATATTAAGGATATAGAAAATGGAGAGCTTAGCACAGATGAAAATCTGTTGCGTCTGGCCATATGGATAAAGCACAGATACGGAGTGACTTTTGATAAAGCTATTTCCACTGTAATGCCTGTAAAGTCAAATGTGGAAGAAAAGACAACCAATGAAATTTTTTTAAATCAAGATATCGGAGAGGATATCCTTAAAGAACTTACAAAGAAGCGAAAAGTTGCGTGGGTAAGGCTTTTAAAAGAGCTTAAGAAAACTGAAAGCCTGCCGCAAAGTTATGTAAATAAAGAGCTTAAAGTAAATTCCGCCACAATAAAGAGGATGGCAGAAGAGGGATATATAACGGTAGGAAATAAACAGAGAAAATCAAATCCGCTTTTGCCTATACTTAAGTCCTTGGGAGTGGAAGATTTTAATGAGATACAGGCGACCAATGAATATATTTTAAATGAGGAGCAAAAGCTTGCGGTAGATATTTTCAAAAAAGACTTTGATTCCGGAAATAAAAATACCTATCTGCTGCACGGTATTACAGGCAGCGGTAAGACTCTTGTATTTATAAATATGATTAAATATGTGATAAGTAAGGGGTTGCAGGCTATAGTACTTATACCTGAGATTTCATTGACTTATCAGACTGTACTTAGAATGGCTGAGCATTTTAAAGACAGAGTGGCTATAATCAATTCAAAGCTTTCAAAAATGAGAGATTCTATCAGTTTGACAGAATAAAAAACGGTGATGCCGATGTGATAATAGGTCCGAGGTCCGCAATATTTGCCCCTGTAAAAAGATTGGGGCTTATAGTAATAGATGAAGAGCATGACTCCGCCTACAAAAATGAGAATGTGCCTACTTTTAATGTAAGAGATGTGGCAGGCAAACTTGCAAATATAGCAGGGGCTTCACTGCTTTTGGCATCTGCGACCCCGACACCTGAGACTTATAACAGGGCTGTATCGGGAGAAATAAAACTTTTGGAGCTGAAAGAAAGGGCAAAGAATACCTCACTGCCTAAGGTAAGTATAGTCGATATGAGAGATGAGTTGAAAATGGGCAACAGGAGCATTTTCAGCAACAAGTTGAAAACCTTGATAGAAGACAGATTAAGAAAACATGAGCAGGTAATGCTTTTTATGAACAGAAGAGGATATTCAAGCTTTGTATCCTGCCGCTCATGTGGAGAAGCCATAAAATGTAAGCACTGTGATGTGACTATGACTTTGCACAACAACAATAAACTTGTATGTCACTACTGCGGCTACAGTATTGATTTGCCGAAGGTTTGTCCAAGCTGCGGCTCAAGGTATATTGCAAACTTCGGAACAGGTACACAGAAGCTTGAAGCCATGACAAGGGAAGTATTTCCAAGTGCCAAAGTTTTACGAATGGATACGGACAGTGTTTCAAAGAAGAACAGTGCAAATGATATGATAAGAGATTTTGCAAGGGGTGATGCGGATATTTTGATAGGCACACAGATGATTGTTAAAGGACATGATTTTGACAATGTGACGCTTGTGGGTATAATGGCGGCAGACACCTCACTGTATGTGAGTAATTATAACAGTGCACAGAGAACTTTTGAGCTGCTTACACAGGCTGCAGGCAGGGCGGGCAGAGCAAAGAGCGGAGAAGCCGTGATACAGACATATAAGCCTGAAAATTATGCTATAGTGGCGGCGGCGGCACAGGACTATAAAAAATATTTTGAAAAATGAGATTGCATACAGGAAACTGGGAGGTTACCCTCCGGTCTGTCATATGCTTACAGTGATGTTTAGCAGCATAAGAGAGGAAGAACTGAATAAATGTGCAACTGCTATAGTTAATACATTAAAAATCAGACAATATTTTTTTAAAAAAATCTGTGATAATAGGCCCTACAGATCCAAGTGTTGTAAAGGTAAAGGACTATTACAGAAAAACTGGTATACATAAAAAAATGCTAATTATGATATACTTTTTAGATATACAAAAAAATAGAAGAAGGTCTTGGCTCTACAGGAATGTAGGAGCGGTATATGACTTTAATTAAGGAGATAGATATGGCAATAAGAGCAATACGAGTAATGGGAGACAATGTTTTAAATAAGAAGTGTAAAGAAGTAAAAAGAAGTAAACGACAGAACAAGAGTTTTGGTGGAAGATATGATTGACACAATGAGAGAGGCTAACGGTGTAGGACTTGCAGCTCCTCAGGTAGGTGTTTTAAAGAGAATAGTGGTAATAGAGACAGAACCTGAAAATGTACATGTTCTTATAAATCCTGTTATAATTGAGCAGGACGGAGAGCAGGTAGGATATGAGGGTTGCCTCAGTGTTCCGGGAAAGAGCGGTATAGTAAAAAGACCTAACCATGTGGTTGCAAAGGCATTTGACCTTGATATGAATGAGTACACCATAGAGGGAGAGGGATTGCTTGCAAGAGCTGTCTGTCATGAGTGTGCACATCTTGACGGAGAGCTGTATGTCGACCTTGTAGAGGGTGAGCTTATAGACAATGAGGAGCTTGAAAAAATGTATGAAGAAGAGGAAGATGAAGAATGAAAATAGTTTTTATGGGAACTCCGGATTTTTCACTGCAGCCTCTTAAAAGCCTGGTAAAAGCGGGACATGATGTCAGCCTGGTACTTACAAGAGAGGATAAGAAAAGAAACAGAGGAGAACTTAGCCCTACACCTGTAAAGGAGCTGGCACAGGAGCTAGATATTCCGGTGCTTACCCCTTCAAAGATGAAAGATGAAGCATTGATTGAAAGACTTAAGTCTGAAAATGCCGATTTTTTTGTGGTGGTGGCGTACGGAAAGATTTTACCTAAGGAAATACTTGATATTCCGAGGCTTGGTTGTATCAACATTCATGCATCACTTTTGCCTGAGTACAGAGGTGCGGCACCGATACAGTGGTCGATTATAGACGGTAAGAAAAAGACCGGTATTACCACAATGCTTATGGATGAAGGGCTTGATACCGGAGATATCTTAAAGCAGTATGAACTGCCTATTACAGATGATGAAACCGGAGGATCGCTTTTTGATAAATTGGCAATCCTTGGAGGTGAGGCTATAGTGGATACTATAGCAAATTTTGAAAGCATTACTCCCACACCTCAGGGGGAGGCGACTACAGAGTACGCAAAGATGATTTCAAAGCAGATGGGCGAGATAGACTTTAATAAATCCGCCACAGAGATTGAAAGACTTATAAGGGGAATGAATCCTTGGCCCAAGTGCATATACAAAGTATGAGGGTAAGGTATTAAAGATTTGGGAAGCCAAGGTTTCTGAAAATATATCGGAATTACCAAATATAAATTTAAGCGAAAAATTACGGCAAAAATATATAGCTTTTAATAAAGACATTTTTTTATAATATGTAATAACAGCGTCTTAAAGGTGCTGTCTTTACAACTTGAAGGTAAGAAAAGAATGTCTGCAAAGGACTTTTTGCTTGGCAGAGAGATAAAGCAGGGATATGTATTAGGAAAATAAGGAGGGGCTTATGTACTACGGTTACGGCTTTGATATAACATACATATTTGTAATAATCGGAATGGTAATCACATTGCTTGCTTCATGGAGAATGAAGGCAACATTTGCAAAGTATGAGAGAGTGAGATCCGAGTCAAATCTTACAGGAAGAGAGGTGGCTGAGAGAATACTTAGAGCAAACGGAATCTACGATGTCGGAGTAAGACCGGTATCAGGCAGACTTACAGACCACTATGACCCGAGAGATAAGACTGTCAGCCTCAGTGAGGTTATCTATAATTCAACATCAGTGGCTGCAATCGCTGTGGCGGCACATGAATGTGGTCATGCCATACAGGACAATGTAGGCTATGTTCCGCTAAACTTAAGAAGTGCATTTGTACCTATAGCAAGTTGGGGAAGCAGACTGTCTTGGCCTATGATATTTATAGGTATATTACTTGGTTACGGAAATATGTCAAATATACTTATACAGCTTGGAATAGGACTGTTTTTGCTTGCGGTAATATTCCAGATAATAACATTGCCTGTAGAGTTTGACGCCTCAAGAAGAGCGTTGATAGAGCTGCAAAGCAACAATATATTACCGTCAAATGAAGATAAGAGTGCAAGAAAGGTGCTTTTTGCGGCAGCTATGACATATGTGGCGGCGGCAGCCTCGGGAGTATTGCAGTTACTGAGACTTTTGCTATTATTTAACGGTAGAGGAAGAAGAGACTGACAATGGAAAAAACAAATATAAGGGCTCTTATTTTGGAAGCTCTGATGCTTATAGATGTTGAAGGCGAGTACAGCCACAAGGTCATAGATATGGCACTTGAAAAGTATTCATATCTGTCAAAGGCGGACAGAGGCTTCTTTTCAAGGGTGGTCCACGGAGTTGTGGAGTACAGATTGCAACTGGATTATATTATAAAAAAATATAATAACGGTAAGCGTGTTAAGCCTGTAATCAGAGAAATACTGAGAATGGCAATTTATCAAATGCTTTATATGGACAGAGTACCTGACAGAGCAATAATAAATGAAGCCGTAAACCTTGTAAAACAAAGGAGGCTTAATGCACTTACAGGCTTTGTAAACGGTATATTAAGAAAGATAAGCGCTGAAAAAGAATCTATAAGTTTTGATGATATAGGTATTAAGTACTCTATGCCCGAATTTTTTTACTTGATATAATAAAAAGAAAATACCGGTGAGTATTTTGATAAAACCTTGAGTACTTTTCTCAAACAGACCTTTATCCGTAAGAGTGAATACATCAAAGTCAGATGTTACTGATGTGATTAAGGAACTGAAAGATGGCAATATCAAGGTTGAAAATTCAAAGCTTAACGACTCTGTTTTGTATATAAGCGGATTTGATAAAGTGGATGAGATTCCTGCAATAAAATCGGGGAAGTGTTATATTACAGATGTTTCATCCTCAATGATATCAAAGTTTATAATACCTGAGAATATAAAAAAGGCTGTAGATGTATGTGCGGCGCCCGGAGGAAAGAGCTTTTTGCTGGCTGATAAGGCAGAAAGTGAAGCTGTGATTTATTCCTGTGACGTCAGTGAAAATAAGGTCAATCTGATAAATAGAGAATGTAAAAGTACAGGGCTTTAAAAATATAAATCCTGTGGTGGCGGATGCAAGAGTATTTGACGAAAGATTTGCAGAAAGTGATTTGGTATTGGCAGACCTTCCCTGCAGCGGTATAGGTATTATAGGAAAGAAACCTGATATAAAATACAGACTTGATTCTGAAGGGATGAATTTGCTTTCCGCTTTACAAAAAGAAATACTTGATAATGTATCAAAGTATGTAAAAAAGGGCGGAGAACTTATATTTTCAACCTGTACATTAAACAGGGCTGAAAACGAAGAGAACGTGTCAAATTTTTTGAAAAATCACAGTGATTTTAAGCCTGTGGATCTGACTGACAGACTGACAGGCAAATTGCTTGAACATTTTGATACGGAGGAATTAAAGAAGGGTTATCTTAAGTTGATACCCGGAAGAGATGACTGCGACGGTTTTTCATTGCAGTATTTAGGAGAGATAATGACTGATATAAAGTCAATGGATTTGGATGAGTTAAAGACCTTCATAAATGATATGGGTGAACCGGCATTCAGAGCAAAGCAGTTGTTTGAATGGATGCATAAGTCACTTATAGAGTCCTTTGATGAGTGTACAAATCTTTCAAAGGTGTTTAGAGAAAGACTGAATTCAGAGGCGAAACTTACAGAGCTTAAGCCGGTGGAGGTCTTTAAATCAAAGATAGACGATACAAGAAAGTATTTGTTTGCACTGTCTGACGGAAATATTATAGAGAGTGTGAGAATGAAGTATGAACACGGCAACTCTGTCTGTATTTCATCACAGGTGGGATGCAGAATGGGCTGTAAGTTTTGTGCTTCCACACTGGACGGACTTGTCAGAAATCTTACTGTAGGTGAGATGCTTGATCAGGTATACAGCATTCAAAGACTTTTGGGAGAGAGAGTATCGAATATAGTGGTGATGGGTTCGGGAGAGCCTATGGACAACTATGAAAATATAGTAAAATTTGTCAGAATTATAAGCAGTGAAATGGGGTTAAATATCAGCCAACGAAATATTACTGTGTCCACCTGCGGTATTGTACCGAAGATAAGGCAGCTTGCAGATGAGGGACTTAATATCACATTGGCACTCTCACTGCATGCACCGAATGATGAGATAAGAAAAACTATAATGCCTGTAGCCAATAAATACGCGTTAAAAGATGTTATTTCCGCCTGTGATTACTACTTTAAAAAGACAGGCAGAAGGGTATCATATGAGTACTCTTTGGTGGCGGGAGTGAATGACAACATAGAGGAGGCAAAAAAACTTGTAAAACTTGTAAACGGAAGAAACATACACATCAATCTGATACCTGTAAATCCGATAAAAGAGAGGGATTTTAAGCAGTCGGATAAGCTTAAGATAAAGGCTTTCAGAGAGTTTTTGGAAAAAAAGGGTGTCAATGCCACAGTCAGAAGAGAGATGGGCAGAGATATTGATGGTGCCTGTGGACAGTTGAGAAGAAGATTTATCGAGACAAACGGTGGATCTGAAAGCTTGGAGGTGTAAATATGTATTCGGTTGCATTGACCGATGTAGGCAGGATCAGACTCATAAATCAGGATACAGTATATGTAAGTGATGTACCGATAGGGGTACTGCCGAATTTATATATTGTGGCTGACGGCATGGGAGGAGAAAAGGCAGGAGATTATGCATCAAAGTCTCTTATCGGATATATGATAACATATATTGAAAATACAATGAAAATGCCTGTGGTGGCTATCCGGGAAGCTATAGAGTATGCAAATGAAAATTTGTATGCTGAAGGTATTAAAAATCCTAATCTTACAGGTATGGGAACCACGGTAGTTGCGGCAAGTATAATAGATAATACATTGTATGTTTTCAATGTCGGCGATTCCAGATGTTATATACTGGATGAGAACGGAATAGCTCAAATAACAAAGGATCACTCTCTTGTAGAGATGCTTGTATCCAAGGGCGAAATTACAAGAGAAAGCGACGAGTACAAAGAGAACAAAAGTAAGATAACCAGAGCTGTAGGGGCGGAAGCCAAGGTACTTATTGACAGCTTTGAGGTGGAACTTTTGGGAAACGAGTATGTGTTATTATGTTCGGACGGACTTACAAACATGGTTGATGATAAGAAGATTTTTAATATAATATCTTCAGGAGCCGGTGTAGAGTCAAGTGCAAAAAGACTAATAGAGGAGGCAAATCTGTCAGGCGGAAGTGATAATATATCAATTTTGCTTATAGATGTGAATGCGAGGTAATATTATGAATCTTGAATCAGTTGTCTTGCAAGGAAGATATGAAATCATAGAAAAGATAGGCTCAGGCGGTATGTCAAATGTATTCAGAGCCAAAGGACTTAAAACTTGGAAGAATGGTCGCTATAAAGGTGTTAAAGGATGAGTTTTGTACAGACTTAAACTTTGTTGAAAAGTTCAAAAGAGAGGCACAGGCGGCGGCAAGTCTTTTGGGTGAAAATATAGTAAATATCTATGATGTAGTGGATGAGGGTAGATACCACTTTATAGTAATGGAGCTTGTAGACGGTATAACCCTGAAAGAATATATAAGGATAAAGGGAAAGCTTGATATAACGGAGGGTGTAAGTATAGCCATACAGGTGGCAAGAGCGCTTAAGACGGCTCATGCGCAGCATATAGTGCATAGAGATATAAAGCCTCAGAATATACTTATAACAGATGACAGTAAAGTAAAGGTTGCGGATTTCGGCATAGCAAGAGCCGTATCCGAGCAGACTGTAAATGCGAATGCAATAGGTTCGGTACATTATATTTCGCCTGAGCAGGCAAGAGGCGGAAGATGTGATGCCAGAAGTGATATATACTCTTTGGGTATCACAATGTATGAGATGTTTACAGGAAGAGTTCCTTTTACAGGTGAATCTACTGTAGCGGTGGCACTTGCACATCTTGAGCAGGCTATGACGCCTCCGAGTGTATACAATAATAAAATTTCACCGAATCTGGAAAGAATTATATTAAAGTGTACAAAGAAGGACCCTGCCAACAGATATCAAAATATTACAGAGCTCTTGATGACCTTGAAAATGTGCTTTTAAACCCTGATACGCCATATGAGATAAGCGGTTCAACAAAGATAATTAAGGCTGAGGATACCGCAATGCTCAGTCAGGTTGAGCCTATCGACGATATGAGTGATGATGAGTACGAAAGAGACGACAAAGAGGAAGAAGACGATGATGACGACTATGATGAGGAAGATGAAAAGATGGACAAGATTATGTCCGTTGCGGGTGTTATCATAGCGGTAATTATTGTGGTACTTTTGGTGTTCTTTGTCGGCAGATTTACAGGAGTATTCGGAGGTAAGGGTTCAGATACTTCACAGAGTAAGCTTGACTCCACACAGACAAAAATGCCTGATGTAGTGGGACTGTCCGAGAAGATGGCTGATAAGAAGCTTTCAGACAACAACCTTCAGATGCAGGTAAAGTCAAGTGAGTACTCGGATACTGTGGAAAAGGGCAATGTTATATCACAGGAGCCTAAGGCTGATGAAGTGGTATCAAAGTATTCAAAGGTAAGTGTGGTAATAAGTCTGGGTTCGGACGCCTTTGATATATCCAAGTTAAACCTTGTAGGTAAGACAAAGGAGAGTGCGGAAAGTTTGTTAAAGGAAAACGGATTCTCTACAGATACTAAAGAAGAACCTTCAGATACGGTTCCGAAGGGCTCAGTTATATCGTATACACCTACAAAGCCGAAAAACGGTGAAAGAGTGACTCTTACCGTCAGCAGCGGCAAGAAGGTAACAAAGGTGGTGGTTCCTAATATCACAGGCATGAGTGAGTCCGAGGCTAAGACATTGCTTGAGACAAACGGTCTTATACTTGGAAATAAGGCCGAACAACACAGTGCGACCGTAGCAAAGGGAGTTATAATAGGTCAGTCGACTGCGGCAGGTTCAAGCGTGGACAGCGGAAGCAGTGTAGACTATGCGGTAAGTAACGGTGTTGCGCCTGAAACAACTCAGGCAAGCAGTGAACAGTTAAGTCAGAGTACAAATGAGCAGCAGACACAGCCTACCAAGGCAACTGTAGCACCTACTACTGCAGCGGCAAATTACAGATATGTAGGTTCAATCGATACGAACTATTCGTTGCAGGATGTGATAGGACCAAGCTCCGGACTTACCAGTGTAAAAGTTATGATAAGACTTAAGCAGACTGTAAACGGCAGCGATGTATATTCAACACTTATGGATGCAAGAACTGTAACAGGTGATACCATACTTCCTGTAAGATTCAGAACCATTGTAGGTGCAAACGGAGTCGACCAGGGACAGGTTGAGATTGTAAATGTGGATAGTGGAGAAGTATTGAAATCATATACGGTGGAGTTCTTTAGAGTTGAGTAATTTGGATGAAGGCAAAGTTTATTTTGCGAAGATAATAAAGGGAATTGCAGGTTTTTATTACTGTATAATACTTGATGAGTGTGAGAGAAAAGGGCAGATTTTTTCCTGTAAGGCGAAGGGTATTTTCAGAAATATAGGTATGAAACCGCTTGTCGGTGACAATGTGGATTTTGAGATTACAGACACCAAGGATCTTGAAGGAAATGTTGTAAAGATTCATAAAAGAAAAAATGCCCTGATAAGGCCGGCGGTGGCAAATATTGATAAGGTAGTGCTTGTTTTGGCGGTGGAATCTCCATCGCCGGCATTCTACTATCTGGACAAGTATTTGATAAATATGTCAAATGCCGGTATAAGAGTGGATATATGTTGGAATAAGACCGATTTAAATGAAGCCAAGGCTATAGAATATGCAAAAGTTTATGAAATGCCGGATTTAAAAATATTATGGCATCAACTAAGACTGAAGGCGGACTTGATAAGCTTAGAGAGGCTCTAAAGGGTGAAGTCAGTGTACTTGCCGGAGCGTCGGGAGTCGGAAAGTCGTCTATAACCAATATCCTTGCGCCTAAGGCAAATATGGATACCAATACCGTCAGTAGGAAGATAGAAAGAGGCAGACATACAACCAGACATTCCGAGCTTTTTATGATTGATGATAACACATTTGTTTTTGATACGCCGGGATTTACAAGTGTTGAATCTCCTACCTTTGATAAAGAAGAACTCAGATTTCATTTTCATGAGTTTGATAAGTATGAGGGAAAGTGCAGATTTGCAGGCTGTGTACATATCAACGAACCTGACTGTGCGGTTAAAAAAGCTTTAGAAATCACGAGTATCAGCAAGATAAGATATCAGAGTTATAAAAAAATGTATGAGGAACTGTCTGAAAGGAGAAAATATTGAAAAAGAATATCGCACCGTCACTGCTTGCAGCAAATTTTTTTGATTTGTCGTCACAGCTTGAACTGCTTAAAAAAGGAGATATAGAGGTTTTGCACCTTGATGTAATGGACGGAATGTTTGTGCCGAGTATTTCATTCGGTATGCCTGTTATAAGTTCACTCAGAAAGTCTGTAGACTTTTTCTTTGATGTGCATATGATGGTGGAAAATCCTGAGAGGTATATAGAGGATTTTTATAAAAGCGGTGCAAACGGCATTACAATACACTTTGAGGCCTGTAAGCATATAGACAGATGTATCTCACAGATAAAAGTCTTTCGGACTTAGAAGCGGTATTGCTATAAATCCGGCAACACCGGTTTTCACTTTTTACAAAAATATCATCAGTGAAGTGGATATGGTGCTTATAATGAGTGTGAATCCGGGGTTTGAGGACAGAAGTTTATTTCTCACAGCCTTGACAAGGTAAGAGAGCTGTCCAAACTTAGGGATGAAAAAAATAAGAATCTTATAATACAGGTGGACGGCGGTGTCGGAGTTGACAATATAAAGGAACTTTCAGACGCCGGTGTGGATGAGTTTGTTGCAGGTTCTTCCGTGTTTAAAGGAGATATTTTAAAGAACATATTTGATTTGAAGAAAGCAATGGGAAGGTAGAAAGTTTAATGAACGCAATAATTGTTACAGGCGGTGATATTGATTTATCACTGCTTGAGTCATATATAAGTAAAAATAAATATACTACCGTTATAAGTGTTGATGCGGCTGTCAAAAAAAGCTTGAAGAGACAGGTAAGTTGCCAAATGTAATGGTCGGAGATTTTGATACATTGGCGGATGAAAAGAGACTTGAGTACTATGCCGGTTTGGGCATTGAAATAGTAAGACATAATCCGGTTAAAGATTTCTCCGATACTGAGCTTGCAATAGACTGGGCATACAAAAGAAATATAACTGAAATAGTAATTTTCGGAGCACTGGGCAGAAGGTTTGACCACACATTTGCAAATATTTTTAATGCTTAGAAAGTACAAAAAGTTAGGGAGTGGATATAACGGTCGTTGACAGATGCAACAGGATATATGTAAAGTCAAATCCTTTTATTTTGGAGAAAGCGCTTGGTGTGGGGCAAGTATATAAGCTTTTTTGCCGTGAAAGAAAAGGTCTTTATAGAATCTCTTACCGGAGTTGCATATCCTGTAGAAAACAAATATCTTGATAATATAGAAAATCCAAGCCTTTTTATCAGTAATGAGATAGTGGATGATTATATGAGTGTGATATTTGACGGTGAGATACTGGTAGTGGAGAGCAGAGATTAATTGACACAAAGGAAAATATTATGTTTACAGAAATGATAAAGTGTGAATTTAAACAATTACAAAAACCGCTGAAACTTGTATCGACGATAATAGCTATAATGACAGTAACAGCTTTTTTTGTTTATAAGATTAATATTCTTAATCTCAGGTATAAAGAGTACGTCAGCAATAATATTGTGGTATATAATTAGCGGTATTGTTAATTTATTTTTGTGAGTTTATATACCCTGTTTTTTTACATTACTTATGTATATATATGGGGAGATGTATTTTATAGAAGTATGTATTCTACAGATACATCATCTGCAAATAAACTGATTTTAAGTAAATTCATACCTATGGTAATATTTCAAATAGCGGTAAGAGTTGAAATGTTTGTAGCTGCAGCACTGATAATGGGTGAATTTGATTCAATAAGATACGGGTATGGATATGGAATATCTTTCAGTGATATAGTAAATTACTCGGAGTTTTATTTTATGGAAATCAATAATGGAGAATCAGTAACCGGGTTACTTGCATTTGAAGTTATTATAGCTAAAATAGTCGGTATTTTTACTACTACACTGCTTCTGTGGTTGTGTGTCTCTATAGGGAAATCTTTTAAAAAAGCAGGTGGTGCAATTGCAATGATACTTTTTATAGTTATTTGTAGTTTGCTGTTAGCTGAGAGTTTTACAGAACATTTGGTAAGACAGGTAATTTTAGGCGGTATAAAAGACACAGAAGGTATCCGATGGGGTGAACTGGACAGCCATATCTATGCAACGGCATCAATATTAAAAAATGCAGTATTGACAATAACCTATTATTTACTAAGTTGTCGTATTATCGGAACACGACTGAAACGTAAAAGTTGACTTTTGCACTTTTAAATAAAAAGCAGATTATACAAGGTATCAGTCTGCTTTTTGCTTTTAATTAATATAAAAATTTATTGTTTTTTTCAGATTAAAAATTGTATTATATTTGTAGGTAATATTTATATTTCTAAGTTATCTGTGTAATATTTTATTCTATATATTGTTAATTAGGGGGGAGGTCTATGGAATTAAAGTCAAAGCAAAGATTTATGGAGGCTATAGGAACATTGAATCCTATAGAAGATGCCGTGTTCAGAAAGATGGCGGAAAGTATAGAGTTTTGTGAAGAGATTTTGAGGGTATTTTTGCAGGAACCGAAACTGAGAGTTGTCAGTAATCATTCACAGCACTCTGTAACAAGCATAGAAGGCAGATCGGTTATACTGGATGCATATTGTGAGTTGGAGGATGGACGGAAAGTTAATGTAGAGGTACAAAATGCAAACAATACAGATCATCAAAGAAGAGTCAGGTACTACAGCAGTGTGTTGACAACAAGCCTGATGAAAAAAGGGGACAGTTTTGATAAAGTTCCAAATATTTGTATAGTATATGTCTGTAATTTTGATATATTTGGACTTAATAAGAGTCTATATGTAATAAAAAGAATTATTGATAAGACTGAGGTTGAGTTGGATAACGGCTTACAGGAAATTTATATCAGCCCGGTAAACGATGGAAGTCTCATAGCTGAGCTGATGAGAGTTTTTACAGAAAGTGATGTATACAATTTAAAATTTCCTGTAACATCGGAGATGAAACTTAGATTTAACAGAGAAACGAAGGGAGAAAAGATGACAGAGGCATTAAGAGGAGTATATGAAGCGCTGCGAGAAGAAGTCGACAGGGAGTCTATGAAAGCGGCCATGAGAGAAGGAATGGAAAAGGGCATGGAAGAAGGAAGAGCAAGGGGAATAGAAGAAGGAAGAGCAAGGGGTATGGAAGAAGGAAGAGCAGGGATGAAGGAAGAGCTGAAGGAAGAGTTGAAGGTGTGTTAAGCAGTCTGGTTTCATTAGTTAAAGACGGCTTAATAAGTGTTAGTGAAGCGGCAAAAAGAGCTGATATGAGTGAGGAAGGCTTCAAAAAGATATTTGGACTGATATTGTATTGGGGAGACGGTAGTTTTATGTTTGATTCGTTGAATTTAAAAAGTGTAAATAAGAGTTACGGTGCAAAACAGGTACTCAAAAATATCAATCTTAACATAGAGAGCGGAAAGATAGTGGGCTTGCTTGGTCCGAACGGAAGCGGAAAGACCACTTTGATAAAGCTTATAGTAGGGCTTACAAGGCCAAGCAGCGGCATAGTAACAATAGATGGACATGAACCGGGTAAGGTAACCAAGTCATATGTATCATATCTGCCGGATAAAGACTTTTTAGATATAAATATGAGTATTGAAGATACCATAAGAATGTTTGCCGATTTTTATGCGGATTTTGATATAGGTATAGCATATAAACTGCTTGAAGATTTGCAGGTACCTTATAAATTTAAGATAAAGGCATTGTCAAAGGGAAACAGAGAAAAACTTATGCTGATACTTGTGATGAGCAGAAGGGCCAAGTTGTATGTACTTGATGAACCGATAGCGGGAGTCGATCCTGTGGCCAGAGACTATATATTAAATACAATAGTGGGAAATTACAACAAAACGGCTACGGTAATTATATCAACACATCTTATTGCAGATGTTGAAAAGATACTTGATGATGTAATCTTTATAAAAGATGGAGAAATAATACTGCATGAGACATCGGCTGCCATAAGAAATGAAAAGGGATGTTCTGTAGATGAGTACTTTAGGGAGGTGTATGATGACGGTCAAAATGATAAAGTACGAATTTAAGCAAATGAGTCCGGTTTTGCTTGTTGCGTTTATAGCGTTATTTTTTGTTACTCTTATAGGATTTTTGATTGGAGTACTGCCTATTTTGATTTTCGGCGGTAAAGATTTGGGAACAGGCATATGGTCTATATTGATGGCAAGCATTTCATTTTTGGCTTACGCCTTTATACTGATGGTTATAGCAATAGGAATGAATATATTCATAGGCTACAGGTTCTATAAAAGTATGTATTCGTCTACAGGATATTTTACACATACATTGCCTTTAAGCACAAATGAGCTTATTCTGGGCAAGACAATACCTGCCATAGCGGTACAGATATTGATTGATTTAATGGTCATAATATCCGGAGTGATTATATTTTTAGGATATTATGTGGCAAAAGACGGATTTGATAATGCGATATACAATATTTCAAGTCTTTTACAAATATTTGAGGGCAGATACTTTTATACAGGTTTCGGAATTGTGCTGGCGGTAACTATGTTCGGAATATCAGCAGTGATACAAACAGTATCCGGAACATTTGTACTGCTTTTATCTGCATCAATAGGTCAGCTGTTTAATTCACACAGAATACTTATGGGAGTGGTATCATTTATAGTTATAAACAGAATAATTGCGGCTCTTGAATGGATTATAAATCTGATAGTTACAGAAGTGGCTAAAGCGGACTACTACAGTAGAGGAACAGGTACAATAATCAGTCTGATTTTTATTGCTATTATAAATATAGCAGTGCTTATTATATCATATGTGCTTAATTACTACATCATAAGCAATAAATTAAATCCGAATAATAAATAAAAATTTTATTGAATTACAAGAAAAATATATTTAAAACTTATAAGTGGTATGATTGAAATTATCTAAACTGGATGTTTTAATCATACCACTATTTTTATATAATAATGACAGTTTAAGACATGGAGGAAAGAGTCATGGAGAGAATGAAAGACAGTACGGTATTTAAACTTGTGGTAACGGCACTTATGGCGGCATTATGTTATGTCAGCTTTACATATTTGAAGATTCCGATTCCTACAATATCAGGTGATATGACGGCACTACATATAGGTAACGCATTCTGTGTTATAGCTGCAATATTGCTTGGTGGTGTGTATGGCGGAGTGGCCGGAAGCCTTGGAATGACAATAGCGGATGTTTTGGATCCTGTATACATTACATCGGCTCCGAAGACATTTATATTGAAGCTTTGTATAGGACTTATATCAGGTTTTGTTGCACATAAGATTGCTCATATTACAGAGAGCCATGATACAAAGTATATTATAAAGTGGACTGCAATATCTTCAATATGCGGACTCGGATTTAATGTTATCTTCGATCCGATTGTAGGATATCTGTATAAGACATACATATTGGGAGTTCAGGCAGATGCAGCCAAGATAATGGCTACATGGGCGGCAGGAACCACTCTTATAAATGCGATTGTCAGTACAGTACTTATAGTGATACTGTACACAGCACTAAGGCCCGTACTTATCAAATCAGGATTATTCCTGAAGATAAAATAGCATACTTCATTTTAAAGATATTTCCGTTTACCTTAGGGTAAGTGGAAGTATCTTTTTTAATGTGTAAATATGTGACAGGATGCAAGTATTTTCCCTAATATATTGCCACATTCAATAGAGTAGTATATAATACAGTCGTGGTGTTTGCCCGCTTTATGTGACAGCGGACAGAGAAATGTTGCATTTTGAAAGCAAATGGAGGTATACAATGGAGAAGTTGGAGCAGTTATACGAAGGAAAAGCAAAAAAGGTGTTCAAAACTGCCGACCCGGATGTGCTGATAGTTTCTTATAAGGATGATGCCACAGCATTTAACGGAGAGAAAAAAGGAACTATAGTCGGTAAAGGTGCGATTAACAATCGTATGACAAATCATTTGTTTAAGATTTTGGAAACAAAGGGAGTTCCTACTCACTATATAAAAGAGCTGAATGACAGAGAGACCGCTGTAAAAGCCGTAAAGATAGTTCCGCTTGAGGTTATAGTAAGAAACTATTCTGCAGGAAGCTTTGCAAAGAAGCTTGGCATGGAAGAGGGAATTAAGTTAAAGACGCCTACTCTTGAGTTTTCATATAAGGATGACGCGCTTGGAGATCCTTTCATTAACGGATATTATGCACTTGCACTTGATCTTGCCACACAGGAAGAGATAGATAAGATTGCTTCATATGCTTTCAAGGTAAATGAGACATTGATAAATTACTTTGACAATTTAGGTATAGACCTGATAGATTTTAAAATTGAATTCGGAAGATATAAAGGAGATATAATTCTGGCTGATGAGATTTCACCTGATACCTGCAGGCTTTGGGACAAGCAAACACATGAAAAGCTTGATAAAGACAGATTCAGAAGAGACCTTGGCGGAGTGGAAGACGCATATGCCGAAGTATTCAGAAGACTTGGAATAAATTAGGAGGCAGGTTTGAGAGACAGATATATAAGCCCGCTTTGTGAAAGATACGCAAGTGCAAAGATGCAGTATATTTTTTCACAGGATAAGAAGTTCAAAACGTGGAGAAGACTGTGGATTGCGCTGGCGGAGACCGAAAAAGAACTCGGTCTTAATATAACAGACGAACAGATAGAAGAGCTGAAAAAATTCAAAGATGATATAAACTTTGATGTGGCGCTTGAGAGAGAAAAGCAGGTAAGACATGATGTAATGAGCCATGTATATGCTTACGGAGTACAATGCCCGAAGGCAAAGGGAATTATACATCTCGGAGCCACAAGCTGCTATGTAGGTGATAATACCGATATTATAATTATGAAAGAGGCTTTGGAGCTTGTAAGGGAAAAACTTGTCAATGTGATAAACGAGCTTTCAAAGTTTGCCCTAAAGTATAAAGACCTTCCTACTTTGGCATTCACTCATTTTCAGCCTGCACAGCCGACTACAGTCGGAAAGAGGGCCACGCTTTGGATAAATGAGCTTTTACTTGACTATGAGGATATAAACTACACCATTGATAATCTGAAGCTTTTGGGATGCAAGGGTACAACAGGTACTCAGGCTTCCTTTGTGGAGCTTTTTGACGGAGATAATGAAAAGATAGATAAAATAGATCCTATGATTGCAAACAAGATGGGATTTAAAGAATGTTATCCGGTTTCAGGACAGACTTATTCCAGAAAGGTGGATATAAAGGTATTAAATGTCCTTGCGGGAATTGCAGCTTCAGCACATAAGTTTTCAAATGACATCAGACTTTTACAACATTTAAAAGAAATAGAAGAGCCTTTTGAAAAATCACAGATAGGTTCATCGGCAATGGCATATAAGAGAAATCCTATGCGAAGTGAAAGAATTGCATCGCTCTCAAATTATGTTATGAGCGATGTTATGAATCCGATGATGGTGGCTTCCACACAGTGGTTTGAGAGGACATTGGACGATTCGGCAAACAAGAGACTGTCCGTACCTGAGGGATTTTTATGCATAGACGGTATACTTGACTTATATTTGAATGTTGTGGACGGACTGGTGGTATATCCTAAAGTTATAGAAAAACATTTGATGGCTGAATTGCCTTTTATGGCTACAGAGAATATAATGATGGATGCTGTGAAAGCAGGCGGCGACAGACAGGAGCTGCATGAAAGAATAAGAGAACTTTCAATGATTGCCGGAAAAAATGTAAAAGAACTTGGAGAAAACAACAATCTGCTTGATTTGATTGCAAATGATTCTATGTTCAATCTTTCAAAGGAAGAGTTGGAAGAATCTATGAAGCCTGAAAAATATATCGGCAGAAGCAGTGTTCAGGTGGAAGATTTTATAAAAAGAAATATCAAGCCTATCTTAGATGAATACAAGGATATTCTGGGATTAAAGGCTGATATAAATGTAAGGAGAATTGAATTAAAATGGTAAGAGCTATAGTAGGTGCTAACTGGGGAGACGAGGGTAAAGGTAAAATTACAGATATGCTGGCTGCAAAAGGCAGATATTATTATCCGTTTCCAAGGCGGAAGCAACGCAGGCCATACAATCATAAACAATTATGGTAAGTTTGCATTGCATTTATTGCCGTCAGGAGTATTCTATGATCATACAACAAGCGTTATAGGCAATGGAGTTGCACTTAATATTCCGTATTTGATTAAAGAAATAAATGAAATAGTAGAAAAAGGTGTTCTGAGGCCTCAAGATTTTGGTATCCGACAGAGCACAGCTTTTGATGCCGTATCATATTTTTGCAAGATACCTATGAGGAAGCAAGGCTTGCCGGAAAGGCATATGGCTCTACCAAGTCGGGAATAGCTCCTTTTTATTCAGATAAGTTTGCAAAAATCGGTATTCAGGTAAGCGAGCTGTTTGACGATGAGATACTTGAAGAAAAAAAGTTGAAAAAAATCTGCACACTTAAGAATGTAATGTTCAAGCATCTTTATCATATGCCTGAGCTTGACAAAACTGAACTTATGAATACACTTCACGAGTACAGAGATATGATAGAGCCTTTTGTATGTGACGTAAGTGCATATTTATATAAGGCAATCAAAAGAGGGAAAGAGTATTCTTTTAGAGGGACAGCTGGGTTCACTCAAAGACCCTGACCACGGAATATACCCGATGGTTACATCATCATCCACATTGGCGGCATACGGTGCAATCGGTGCAGGTATAGCGCCATATGAAATAAGTGATATCACAACAGTGGTTAAAGCATACTCATCTGCAGTAGGAGCGGGAGAGTTTGTAAGTGAAATTTTGGATGAAGCTGTAGCCGATGAGCTTAGAAGAAGAGGCGGCGACGGCGGTGAGTTCGGTGCCACCACAGGAAGACCTAGAAGAATGGGATGGTTTGATGCGGTTGCCTCAAGATACGGTGTAAGAATACAGGGTACTACAGAGGTTGCACTTACAGTACTTGATGTACTCGGATATCTTGATGAGATTCCTGTATGTGTAGGCTATGATATAAACGGTGAGATTACAAAGGACTTCCCTACAACAAACAAGTTAAAGCTTGCAAAGCCTGTATATGAATATCTTCCGGGATGGAAATGTGATATCAGAGGAATAAAAGAATATGACAAGCTGCCTGAGAACTGTAGGAAATATATCGAGTTTATAGAAAAAGAACTTGAAGTGCCTGTAAAATTGGTAAGCAACGGTCCGGGCAGAGACGATATTATCTATAGATAAAAGCCTGAATGGTGATTTGCCCCATATCAGAATAGACTGATATGGGGCTTGACTATGCATTAAGTAAGGAGAAATAATGATAGACATAATAGAGAAGCTTCAAAAAGAAGCTTTAGAGAAAGATAAACAGTGCAGAGAATAAAGAAAGATTAAATGAACTTAAAGTAGCATATCTCGGAAAAAAGGGAGAGCTTACCGCACTTCTTAAAAATATGAAGAATATAGCTCCTGAGGACAGAGCCGAGTTCGGTAAAGTAGTTAATGAGGCGAGAGAGGCTATTGAAAATACACTTGAAAATGTAGGAAACGAGCTTTCAAAACTTGCACTTAAGGCAAGACTGCAGGCTGAGACCATAGATGTTACACTACCTGCCAACAAAAGAGAGTTCGGACACAGCCATCCGAATGTAATTGCATTACATGAAGTTGAAAAAATATTTACAAATATGGGATATGAAGTTGTCGAAGGACCTGAGATAGAGTTTGACGAGTACAACTTTACCAAGCTTAATATACCTGCAAATCACCCTGCAAAGGATGAACAGGATACCTTCTATATATCAAAGGATATCGTACTTCGTACACAGACATCACCGGTACAGGCAAGAGTTATGGAGACAGGCAAGCTTCCTATAAAGATGTTAAGTCCGGGAAGAGTATACCGTTCAGACGAGGTGGATGCTACACATTCACCTACATTTAACCAGATAGAGGGACTTATTGTAGATAAGGACATCACATTTGCAGACCTTAAGGGAACACTTGAAGTATTTGCAAAGAAACTTTTCGGAGAAGATACAAAGGTTAAGTTCAGACCTCACCATTTCCCTTTCACAGAGCCGAGCGCGGAGATGGATGTGACATGTTTTAAATGCCACGGAAGCGGATGCAGATTCTGTAAGGGCAGCGGCTGGATAGAGATACTTGGCTGTGGAATGGTACATCCTCATGTATTTGATATGTGTGGAGTTGATAAGAATGAGTATAACGGCTTTGCATTCGGTATCGGACTTGAGAGAATTGCACTCTTAAAGTATGAGATAGACGATATGAGACTGTTATATGAGAACGATATCAGATTTTTAAAGCAGTTTTAATCAACAAAATATACATAGAGCAGAGGTAAAGAATGGATACAGCATTATCATGGGTAAAGGCCTATGTGCCTGACTTGGATGTGACACCAAGTGAATATACAGATGCAATGACTCTAACCGGAACCAAGGTAGAGGGTTATAAAGAATTAGATAAAAATCTTGAGAAATAGTAGTAGGTGAGATACTTTCAATAGAAAAACATCCTGATGCAAATAAACTTATTATATGTCAGGTGGATGTAGGCAATGAAAAAATACAGATAGTTACAGGAGCACCTAATGTTTCGGTAGGTGATAAGGTACCTGTAGTTTTGGACGGCGGAAAAGTTGCAGGCGGACATGACGGCGGTCCTTTGCCTGAGAACGGAATAAAGATAAAAAAAGGTAAGCTTCGCGGAGTGGAGTCATTTGGAATGATGTGCTCTATTGACGAGCTCGGACAGGATAAAAACTACTTCCCTGACGCACCTGAGAGCGGTATATATATACTGCCTAAGGACTCAAAAGTAGGAAGCGATGCTATAGAGCTTTTAGGACTTAGAGATACCGTATTTGAGTATGAGATAACATCAAACAGAGTGGATTGCTACGGTGTAATAGGAATTGCCAGAGAGGCGGCAGCTACATTTAAGAAAAAGTTTGTATTACCTAAGGTAAATGAAACCGGAAACAGTGAAAATGTAGCCGACTATCTGAGCGTTGAAGTAAAAGATAATGAGCTTTGCAAGAGATATGTTGCCAGAGTTGTAAAAAATATCAAGCTTGCACCTTCACCTGCCTGGATGCAGGAGAGACTTCGTGCCGTAGGTATAAGACCTATAAACAATATAGTTGATATTACAAACTATGTAATGGCGGAGTACGGACAACCTATGCACGCCTTTGACTACGACTTACTTGAAGGACATAAGATAGTAGTTGACAGAGCAAAAGACGGGGAAGAGTTTGAGACACTTGACGGAGTTGTAAGAAAGCTTGATAAAGACATTCTTATGATAAATGATGCCAAAAAGGCTGTAGCAATTGCAGGTATCATGGGCGGTGAAAACTCAAAGATTACAGATGATGTATCTACAATGGTATTTGAGTGTGCTACATTTGACGGTACAAATATCAGACTTTCTTCAAAAAGACTTGGACTTCGTACAGACTCGTCAGGAAAGTTTGAAAAAGGACTTGACCCTAACAATGCATATGATGCAATGATGAGAGCCTGTTCTTTGGTGGAAGAACTCGGTGCAGGTGAGGTTGTAGGAGGATGTGTTGATATATATCCTGTAAAGGTTGTGGAATCAAGAGTAAAATTCGAGCCTGACAGGATTAACAAGTTACTCGGAACCGATATATCAAAAGAAGATATGCTTGAAATCTTTGACAGAATTGAGTTAAAATATGATAAAGAGACTGATGAGATAGTGGCTCCGACCTTCAGACAGGATATTCACTTTATGGCGGACCTTGCAGAGGAAGTGGCAAGATTCTTCGGATACGACAAGATACCTACCACATTGCCGAAAATCAAGTGCAACTATAGGCGGAATCAATTTAAAGCTTGAGATAGAAGAGATTGCAAGAGAAGTTGAAAAGTTCTTAGGATTCTCTGAAGCGATGAACTATTCATTTGAAAGCGCCAAGGTATTTGATAAGTTGAACCTTTCAAAGGACAGTCACTACAGAAAAGCTATTGAGATTTCAAACCAGTAGGTGAGGACTTCAGGATGATGAGAACTCAGGCTGTAAACGGCATTTTGAATTCTTTTATCAACCAACTACAACAGAAGAAATAAGGATGTTCACCTTTTGAACTTGCAAATATCTATATTCCTAAGGAACTTCCGCTAAAGGAATTACCTGAGGAGAGAATGCAGTTTGTACTCGGATTCTACGGAAAAGAAGATTTCTTTGATATGAAGGGAGTTGTGGAGGAATTCCTTACAACTATAGGAATTGATTCAAAACTTCACTATGACCCAAGCTGTAAGGAAGAGTTTTTACATCCGGGAAGAAAGGCCGATATAATACTTGACGGTGTACGCTTAGGATACTTGGGTGAGGTACATCCGAGCGTCTGTGAGAATTATAAGCTAGGTGAGAGAACATATATTGCAGTGCTTGATTTGCCGAATATTATTCCTTTTGTAAACTTTGATATAAAGTATACGGGAATAGCGAAATACCCTGCAACATCAAGAGATATTTCGCTTGTAGTACCGAAAAATATCTTAGTCGGCGAGATAGAGGATGTTATTTCACAAAACGGCGGAAGCAATCTTGAGTCATTCAAATTGTTTGATATATATGAGGGTGACCAGATAGAGGCCGGATTTAAGTCCGTTGCTTATTCACTGACATTCAGAAACAAGGAGAGGACTCTTCTTGATACTGAAGTGAATGAAGTTATGGATAAAATTTTAAATAAGCTTGAGGCTAAGAATATAAAAATCAGATCTTAAGTCTTTTACATGAGTCTTTTAGCGGTATTGTTTTTTGAAAAGTGAGAAAAAATGGGTAGAAGTAGGAGAAGGAAAAAAAAGAGTAAAGCTTTTATCAGATATTTTTGCCTTTTTATATGTGCTGTTATCTTACTTACTTCTTTACTGATCGGAGATGACGCCGGGGCTTATGGAGAAGGAAGAAGTGCTATATTTAAAAATCCTGTCAATCCGGATTATGAGAGCAATGATAACGGAGTAAAGACATCGTTCAGATTAAGAGCACTCAATAATCTGAGCGGAGAGGCGGAGTACGGATCCAATGCAATGTCACTTATATCGGTAAGTGATGAGGACAATAAAAGAAGTACGATAAAGAACTTTGCGGATATCCTGGATATGGATATATACAGCAACCTTTGTTTTTGTGCGAAATATAGAAAACGGTTCAAATGTGGACAGAGATATAAGCGTGGACATAGTAATGCCGCCAGGTACGGACGGCAGTGTGTCCACAATAAGGCTTATCAACTCGAATCTTGATATCTTTAAGGGAGATTTGACAGGTGTGGATATCAAGTATGAGACAGGTAGCGGCAATATTACCGAGGCACAAAGAAAATCAGGAGAGAGCCTTGACTTCAATAAAGTAAAGACAATCAAAATAGAGGGTAAGATATCTGCAGGACAGAAGTTTGAAGGTGTTTTACCTATGGAAATCATTGAAAATAAATCATTACCTGAGAAAAAAGATGAGTTTGTAGATGATTTAAAGACTATTGAAGAGATAAATACCGACAATAATTTTGATTTTAAGATAAGCTACAGATACCCTATCAAAAAGAACCTTGACTTAAGCATTGCCACCTGCCACGGAAGTGAGAAAACGGAAGATTTTGCAAACGGTAAAATAGTAGGAATAGCAAAAAGAGATGAAGAAAGCTATGATATACTGCCAAGTGATATAATAGATAAATTCGACGATGCAAATACAGCCTTCTTTTCAATGTTTGGCGTAGATGAAAGAAAAGATGCTTTTGTAAATGACTACACTTATGTAAGTGTGGATACAAAGGGATTACAGGATTTGGTAAAGGACAGAGGATATTCACTGCTTATAAAAGATGCTGCATTGGAGAATAAATATGGTTTTATAGTGGGCGAAAAAAAACATATTTATGAAGACGGACTTGAACTGAACCTTGGAAAAAAGGACAAATACGGGCATATCCTTTCAAAGGTATATGTGGAATTTCAAAAAGTGCTGGATTGCAATGACAGCGAAGTGATACTTGGTAAAGAGTGGAATGAATTTGACAACCTGATATCTGCAAAACTTCAAAGCGGAAGTGAATTTAGTGACATAGACAGAGGTAAGATAAAGGTTGAAAGCAATGTAGATACAAAGAAAAAGGGCGACTACACTGTAAAATATTCCTATGAGATATTACCGAATACTTGGATAAGTAACAGTGCAAAAGTAAAAGTTGTGGACGGTAACGAGTCTTTACAGACGGATGTCGAGAGTAAAAGTGGAAGCAGTGTGAAGATAGAGTAATCTTTGCTTGCAATAGTTATAGTTTAGTGATATTATAAAAGCAGTTTTGTATAAAATGGAGTGTAGATATGTTAAATAAGTTGATTTCACAATATTTATTTTTAGTGTGTTTTTCCTGACTGCAGTAGTACTGTTTCAGGAGGGTAACGAGCAGGGACTTGGCTCAATAGGCGGTATCGCAGATACATATTGGGGTAAGAACAGAGGACGTTCAGTAGAAGGTTTGCTTGAGAAGCTTACCAAGGTGGCTGCGGCACTGTTTTTGATTTTATCATTAGTATTAAATATTGTTAAATAATAAAAAGCACTCACACGAGTGCTTTTTATTATAAGTTTTATAAGGGTAGATATGTATAACATTATAGAGAACAGAAAAAAAATAATCATGGACTTTGTGGAAAGTCCGATGTATGTACCTATGAAGGCAAAGGAGCTGGCGACCTTCTTCGGTATTGAAAAAGCAAAAAGATATGAGCTTAACGAGGTTTTACAGGAGCTTTTGCTTGAAGGGAAGCTTGAAATAACCAAAAGAGGTAAGTACAGAAAGCCTGAACATAACTTTTTGATCGGTGAGTTTATGGCAAACCAAAGAGGTTTCGGCTTTGTAAGAGTGGAAGGTAGAGAATCGGATATATTTATACCTGCAGAGTATGTTAATAATGCTATGAACGGCGACACGGTAAAAGTGGTTATAGACGTGGAAAACGGTGAAAAAAGAGCTGAAGGCCATATCATAGGGATAGAAAAACATGCCAATGTTCAGGTAGTAGGTTACTATCAAAAGAACAACAGATTCGGCTTTGTACTGCCTGATAATACCAAGCTTTTTAAGGATATATATATTCCTGAGACAAGGGGCAAGGGAGCCAAGACAGGCGACAAGGTAGTGGTTGAAATCACAGACTTTGGAGGAGATAAGAGAAAGCCTGAAGGCAAGGTTGTGGAAATCCTCGGAAAGAATACGGATGCCGGAGTAGATATACTTTCTATAGCAAAGTCATTCGGATTGCCTGAAAAGTTTAATGAAGATGTGGAAAATGAACTGAAGAGTATCCCGACCAAGGTATTAAAAAAGGATATCAGAGGAAGAGTTGACTTTAGAGATAAGGTAACGGTGACTATAGACGGCGAGGATGCAAAAGATCTTGATGACGCTATTACACTTGAGAAAAACGGCAATATATGGCATCTGGGAGTACATATAGCCGATGTTACTCACTATGTGAAAGAAAATACCGCCTTAGATAAGGAGGCGCTTCACAGGGCTACAAGTGTGTATCTGGTAGACAGAGTAATATCGATGCTTCCAAGAAAGCTGAGTAACGGCATATGCTCACTCAATCAGGGCGAGGACAGGCTGGCACTCTCATGTATTATGGAGATAGACGAAAAGGGCAATATAATAGGCCACAATATCTGTGAGAGCGTTATCAATGTAAATGAAAGGATGACCTATACGACGGTCAATGAAGTCATCACAGACAGCAATGAAGATACTAAAAAAAGATATGCCGAATACGTAGACTTGTTTAACGATTTTAAGAAAGTTTCAGATTTGCTTAGAGGAGCGAGGACAAAGAGAGGTTCTATAGACTTTGACCTGCCTGAAAGCAAGGTGATACTTGATAAAAACGGAAAGGCTGTAGATATAAAGCCTTATGACAGAAATGCGGCGACAAAGCTTATAGAAGATTTTATGTTGGCTGCAAATGAGACTGTGGCTGAGGACTTTTTTTGGCAGGATATACCTTTCCTCTACAGAGTACATGAAAATCCCGACCCTGAGAAGATGAAGAGCCTTGCAATATTTATTAATAACTTCGGATTTACACTGAGAAGAAAAAACGATGAGGTGTCACCTAAGGAACTTCAAAAGTTGCTTGCAAATATAGAAGGAAGCGATGCCGAGCCTATAATATCAAGAATTGCACTTAGAAGTATGAAGCAGGCAAGATACGATACTGTTTGTGTAGGGCATTTTCGGTTTGGCCGCAAAGTACTACACACATTTTACTTCACCTATAAGAAGATATCCGGATCTTCAGATACACAGAATAATCAAAGAGAATATAAAAAAGGGACTTTCAAGCAGGCGTATAGAACACTATAGGGCCATATTGGACAGTGTAGCCTTGCAGTCGTCTCAGATGGAGAGAAGGGCCGAGGAGGCTGAAAGAGAGACTGTAAAGTATAAAAAATGTGAATATATGTTAAATCACATAGGTGAAGAGTTTGACGGAATCATAAGCGGTGTTACAGGCTTCGGAATATTTGTGGAGCTTGAAAATACGGTGGAAGGCTTTATAAAGATGGCCGATTTGGAAGGCGATTACTTTGTATACAATGAGGCCGGATATGAGCTGGTAGGAGAAATTACAAAAAAGAAATTTGTTTTGGGTCAAAAAGTCAGAGTTAAGGTATACGATATTGACAGACTTGCAAAGAGAATTGACTTCAAACTTGTAAAGGAGAAAAATGGCAGAGGGGATTAAGGTTATTGCAAATAACAAAAAGGCGTATTTTGACTATTTTATCTTGGAAAACTATGAAACAGGTATTGAGCTTTTCGGAACGGAAGTAAAATCTGTGAGAATGGGTCATGTTTCTATAAAAGAGTCATGGATAAGGATTGAAAAAGGAGAACTTTTCATAATGGGTATGCATATAAACCCATATGAGAAGGGAAATATATTCAATAAAGACCCGCTAAGAGTAAGAAAGCTTTTGATGCACAAAAAAGAGATACTCAAGCTTGACGCAAAGCTGAATGAAAAAGGGCTTACGATAGTACCGCTTAAGGTATATCTGAAGGGAAGCCTTGTAAAGGTGGAGATAGGTCTTGCAAAGGGTAAGAAAAACTATGATAAGAGAGAGACGCTTGCAAAGAAGACACAGCAAAGAGAAATAGAAAAAGCAATGAAGAGAAGCATGAGATAAACATTTGTTCGATTTTATTCTTGACAAACATATGTTCTTGTTGTACTATTATGACATAGAACAAATGTTTGGAAGGAATATGAGAAAATTATTTTTAGCTTTTATTTTTACATTGTTTTTAGTCAGTTTTTTACTGGGCAGAGCCAATACCACAAGAGCTGATATGGATAGAGAGAATATAAGATATACCACAGTGAAAGTCGAGTATGGCGACAGCCTTGACAGTATATCAAGAAAATACAACAACACAGGCGTATCACATGAGGAGTATGTGAAAGATGTACTTAGGATGAACAAAATGGAATCCGAGAAAGTACATCCGGGTTGCTTTATAGTGGTAAGCTATAAAGAAGAATAAGAAAAGGTAGATCAACTCTCCCTGAGCTTTACGGCATTCCTTGCACTTCTTCGCCTGTCATCCTCTATAGCTGCGTAGTGCTTTTTGGTGGTGTTTACATCACTGTGTCCGAGCACATCCGCCACCAGATATATATCTCCGGTTTCCTTATAAAGATTGGTGCCGTAGGTGGAGCGCAGCTTGTGAGGTGTAATCTTTTTTAGCGGACTTATTATCCTCGCGTATTTTTTAACCAGATTTTCGACACTGCGTACAGACATTCTTTTATTCTGCATGGATAGAAAGAAAGCTCCTTCATGTCCGCTTTCTTCAAGTATAAGGACTCTTTCATCACAGTAGTTTTGCAGAGCTTCTTTCACTTCATCCGAGAAATATATAGTGACTTCCTTGCCGCCTTTTCTGTGTATCAGTATTCCGTTATTTTTAAAATCCACATCTGAAATATTCAGTCCCACACATTCGGAGACTCTGATACCGGTGCCGAGCAGCAGTGAGAGTAGAGCTACATCTCTTACTTTGGTCTTTTCATGGTAAGCCTTTTGCCTGTCGCTCAGTCCTTCACCATTTTCGGCTTCATCAATCATCATAGCGACCTCGTCAATATCAAGTCTTATTATTTCCTTAGTATGAAGTTTAGGCAGCTGTACCCTTTCCATGATATTTTCACTGATTTTTTCCACACGATAAAAGTATTTAAAGACGCTTTTCAGAGTGGATATCTTTCTTTTTACGGCATTTTCCTTATTGGAGATTTTCCTGCCGTCATTGTCACGATACTTAAGATACTCCATAAATTCCTCTATATCGGTGACCGACAAATTTTCAAGTACCGAGAGCGGAATATCGGATATTTTGGAGTATGTACTTTTGATACTCGGATTTTCATTCAGTAAGAATTCCAAAAAGACTTTTATATCATATGCGTAGGCGATTCTGGTTCTTGACAGGGTTCTCGGTTCAATGCCTCTAAAGAAATCTTTGAAGAATGCCGGCAACTCGGACAGCATCTTTCTAAGCTTTTGGATATTCTCTATATCAACTTGTTCACTGTATTTGAAATCTGACATAAACTCTCCTAAATGAATACGGTAACGGTTATTTTCACATTATAACAAAAAACTATAAAATTATATAGAGTTATGTTTTGATTTGTGTTATTATACTATCGTCGCAGACAGTTAATTTCTATAGATAAGCGATATATGAGACCAAAAGGAGGTTTTACCAATGAACTATTTAGAAATTGAGAAGGTAATCGGAAGAGAAATACTTGACTCCAGAGGAAACCCTACAGTAGAGGCAGAGGTTTATCTGGTAGACGGAACAGTCGGAAGAGGAACAGCTCCGTCAGGTGCATCTACAGGTGAGTTCGAGGCACTTGAGCTTAGAGACGGTGATAAGTCACGCTACCTTGGAAAGGGTGTTTCAAAAGCGGTTGAGAATATAAATACAGTTATCAATGATGTACTTGAGGGTATGGATGCATCAGATACATATGCGGTTGATAAGGCTATGATCGAGGCTGACGGTACAAAGGATAAGTCAAAGCTCGGTGCTAATGCAATCCTTGCAGTATCTATAGCTTGTGCAAGAGCTGCAGCTATCTCACTTGATATCCCGCTATACAGATTCCTTGGCGGTGTTAACGCAAACAGACTTCCTGTTCCTATGATGAACATCTTAAACGGCGGTGCTCATGCATCAAACAACGTAGATGTACAGGAGTTCATGATAATGCCTGTTGGAGCTCCAAGCTTTTAAAGAGGTTTCAGATGGTGTGCTGAAGTATTCCATAACTTGGCAGCACTTTTAAAGGCTGAAGGTCTTGCTACAAGCGTAGGTGATGAGGGCGGTTTTGCTCCTAACCTTACAGGTGGTGACGAGGAAGCTATCGAGTTTATCCTTAAGGCAATCGAGAAGGCAGGTTATAAGCCGGGTGTTGACTTCATGATCGCTATGGATGCAGCTTCAAGCGAGTGGAAGACAGGAACAGTAGGAAAGTACAAACTTCCAAAGGCAGGTACAGAGTTCACATCTGCAGAGCTTGTTGAGCACTGGAAGAAGCTTATCGACAAGTATCCTATCATCTCTCTTGAGGACGGTCTTGATGAGGAAGACTGGGAAGGATGGAAGATCTTTACAAAGGAACTTGGCGGAAGAGTACAGCTTGTAGGTGATGACTTATTCGTTACAAATACAGAGAGATTGGAGAAGGGTATTGATAACGGATGCAAACTCAATCCTTATCATGCTTAACCAGATCGGTTCCGTTTCAGAGACTCTTGAGGCTATCAAGATGGCTCATAAGGCAGGTTACACTGCAATATCTTCACACAGATCAGGTGAGACAGAGGATACAACTATAGCTGACCTTGCTGTAGCTCTTAACACATGTCAGATTAAGACAGGTGCACCTTCAAGATCTGAGAGAGTTGCTAGCACAATCAGTTACTTAGAATCGAAGAAGAACTTGGTGAGAGCGCAGTATATCCGGGTATCAAGGCATTTAACGTAAAGAGATAATCTTATTTTAAAAATCATGAGGCTTCGGGCTTGTCCCGAGGCCTTTTTTAAACTAAAAAAACCGCCTTGAGGCGGTTTAAATTATTTTGTACCGAATATTCTGTCACCTGCATCTCCAAGTCCCGGACAGATATAAGCATCTTTATTCAGTTCTCTGTCAAGATGTCCTACATAGATCTGTATATCAGGATGAGCTTCCTCCAATGCTTTAAGTCCCTCAGGAGCGGCTATTATACACATAAACTTGATTTTCTTTCCGCCATGCTTTTTGATCTGTGTAATGGCGTCTATAGCGGAACCGCCGGTTGCAAGCATAGGATCTGTTACAACGATTATTCTCTCCTCAATGGGCTTAGGCAATTTACAGTAGTATTCTACAGGTGTGTGAGTTTCCTCATCTCTGTAAAGTCCTATATGTCCTACTTTTGAAGCCGGAACAAGATTTAAAATACCGTCTACCATACCGAGACCTGCTCTGAGTATAGGAACAACAGCCAGTTTTCTGCCTGAAATCACCTCTGTCATACAAGTCTCAAGCGGAGTCTCCACCTGAACCTCCTCTGTAGGAAGATCGTTTAGTGCTTCATAACCCATAAGCATTGCAATCTCTCCGACCAAAGCTCTGAACTCATTGGTTCCTGTGTTTTTATCGCGAAGTCTTGAAATCTTGTGTTGTACCAACGGATGCTTGTTAATATAAACTTTTGACATCTTTCACCTCAATCTTTAATTTAATTCTCCTTATTATAGTTCAAAAACATATAAGTACATAGAATTATTTTTTGTAGCAGGAGAATACTTTTACAAGAACATAGTCTCCAAGTTCATGTGATACAGGTATTGCTATAAAGATATCGCCTCCGGATTCATATGAAAACACTTTAGGAAATCCCTCGTTTATATCATTTTCTTTAACCAAAGGAAAGTCTGCATCCTCAAGTAAAGTCTTTAATATATCCACACTTAAGGTTTTTTTGTACTCTGCAAAGCCTGAAGCCTGTGCATTGGAAGCGTTCTCAGTACAACATCGTCTGAGAGTATATAGTTTGCAAGTGTAAGCGGATCTGCAAAGTCTGAAAGTCCTATACTCTTACCGCTCTCAAGATCGATATTGTTTGTAAAAATAATATTGTTGTCACCGCTTTTTCCTGTGTATACAATACTCATTCTCTTGCCGCTCTGATTCTTTATATTGTATTTGATCTTCACATTAGAGTCGGGTGTTGTGGCAAATGTACTTAATCCGAGCTTGGCATTGTCTGAAATCATGGTATTAAGAGAAGTATCATCCTTGCTTCCTGTAAGCTTAGGATAGGATATCTCGCTCTTATCCTTGGAAAAATTCTCCGGCTGTTCCGTGATGCTCTTTTTAGCTTCAGCCGTAGGCTTTTTATTATCCTTAGCGGCTTTACTTTCACTTGCCGCTACAGTGGTAGGAGACATGGCTCCGTTTGCCTCTGTTGTCATAATGCTTTTTAAATCTGTAGTATCAGCCTTTTTACAGCCTGCAAAAAGCAGAGGCATTGCAACTATTGTCAAATATAAAAATAATCTTTTCATTTTCCCTCCATATAGATTGATACCTATATTATACATTAAACAGGCAAAAAGAAACATTAATTATAAATTAGATTTTGCACAACAAAATGAAGAAGATACTTAAATGATTTTTAAATCCTAACTTTTTATATAATTAAGTTAATTTTTATTTAAAAATATGGTAAAATAATAACAACAGAAATGAGTATGTACATGTTTTTAGGAGGGAAAATTAAATGAAAAAACATGAAATCGGCTTAGTGCCGAAGCTGATCATAGCCATTGTTATAGGTATTTTGATCGGCCAGTTTTTGCCGGAGAGCGTATGTAGGTTTGTAGTAACATTGTCGGGAATTTTCGGATCATTCCTCAAGTTCGTAATTCCGCTTATGATTCTGGCTTATGTTACTATGGGTATCGCGGACTTGTCACAGGGAGCGGGAAAGCTTTTACTTATTACAGTGTTGATTGCATACGGATCGACACTTGTTGCAGGTTCAGGTTCATATTTTGTATCATCAACACTTTTTCCAAATTTTATAAGTGCCGATGCGCTTGCACAGATAGAAGCTACGGCGGGAAATTCCGTTGATTCGTTCTTCTCTATAGCACTTCCGCCTGTAATAGATACATTGTCGGCAGTGGTACTTGCGTTCATACTTGGACTATGTATGTCTGCAATGCGTGGAAAAGAGATAGGAGATACACTTTATAACAGCTTTAAGGATTTTTCAACAATTATTGACAAAGTGCTTCATAAGGCAATCATTCCGCTGCTTCCACTGTTTATCTGCGGTACATTTGTAGATATGACAAAGTCGGGCAGAACATTCTGTTATCTCGGTATCCTTTGGAAGGTATTCCTTGTTGTTATAATTATGCATTTGATTATAATAACAATCCAGTTTGCAGTGGCAGGTGCCATCAGCAAGAAGAATCCTTTTATGCTTATCAAGAATCAGATTCCTGCATATACAACAGCTATCGGAACACAGTCATCTGCGGCAACCATCCCTGTAAACCTTGAGTGTGCAAAGAATGACGGTGTAAGTGAGGAAATAAGAAACTTTGTAGTACCGCTTTGTGCAAATATACATATGGCGGGATCAATGATTACCATAGTTGCATGTGCTACGGCAGTATGCTTGATGAACGGTATTCCGATAGGACTTCATACGGTAGTTCCGTTTGTAATGACTTTGGGTGTTGCAATGGTGGCATCTCCGGGTGCACCGGGAGGTTCTATAATGACTGCACTTCCTTTCCTATATATGATTTTCGGAAAAGATTTGGGAAATACTGACGGTCCTATATGTGCTCTTATGGTAGCACTTTATATTACACAGGATTCATTCGGAACCGCTTGTAATGTATCAGGTGACAATGCTATAGGTGTAGTTGTAGAGGCAATATATCAGAAGTTTATATTGAAAAAGTAGTAGGAGATAGATATGCCGTTTATTAGCGTTTTTTTGATGTGCTTTGGTCCCAAACTATGATAGGACTGAGCAGCTCACATACAGCGGGGGCATGTGTGATAGCTTTTTGGCAAGAAAGATGCTTGGAGGTAAGCCGAAAAAGTGGAGTTCATTCTGTACGGCTCTTTTGCAAAAACATATAAGGGGCACGGAACCGACAGAGCACTTCTTGGCGGTCTTATGGGATTTGGAACGGATGATGTAAGAATCCGTGACTCATTCAATATTGCGAAGGAAAGAGGTATTGAATATAAGTTTACACCGAACAGTGAGGTGACAGATATCCATCCGAATACCGTAGATGTGTGTATGGAGGATGAAGAAGGCAGAAGCGTAACAGTCAGAGGTGAATCACTTGGCGGCGGAAAGGTAAGGATAGTAAAGATAGGCGAGGTGGATATAGACTTCTCAGGAGAGTACAGTGCTCTTGTACTTGTACATAAGGACAGACCGGGGGTAATAGCGTATATCACCAAGATACTTTGCGAACACAATATCAATATCGCATTTATGAAGCTCTACAGAGAGTCAAAGGGCAACAGAGCTTATACTATTATAGAGTCTGACGAGTCTATTCCAAAGACTGTAAAAGACGACTTATATAAGAACGAATATATATCACAGGTAATGATAGTTCAGTAGGAGATATTATGGATTTTAGCAATGCAAAAGAACTTTTAGAGCTTTGTGATAGTAATAAAATGTCCATTTCCGAGGTGATGAAGCAGAGGGAATGTGATGAGAGTACAAGCTCAAAAGAAGAGATAACAGAAAAGATGAGAAGAGTCCTTCAAATCATGAGAGATTCCGCAACAATGCCTATCAACACACCTATGAAATCAATGGGAGGTCTGATAGGCGGAGAAGCAAAAAAGCTCAGTGATTACAGAGATGCAAAGAAAAATATCAGCAGCTCAGTGCTGAGCAGGGGCATGATGTATGCTATGGCGGTACTTGAGTGCAATGCATCAATGGGACTTATCGTGGCCGCACCTACAGCAGGTTCATCAGGTGTAGTACCGGGTCTTTTGTTGGCAATGCAGGATGTGTACACATTTTCGGATGAAAAGATAACGGATGCACTGTTTGCTGCAGGTGCAATAGGCTACCTTGCAATGAGAAACGCTACGGTTGCAGGTGCGGTAGGCGGCTGTCAGGCGGAGATGGGTGTTGCCTCGGCTATGGCTGCGGCAGGTGCCGTGGAGCTGATGGGCGGTACACCTAGGCAGAGCCTTGATGCCGCATCAACAGTCCTTATGAATATGCTGGGTCTTGTATGTGATCCTGTAGGCGGACTGGTAGAGTACCCGTGTCAAAACCGTAACGCCTCAGGCGTAGCAAACGCCTTGGTGGCAACGGATATGGCACTTGCAGGTATTACACAGCTAATCCCTTTTGATGAGATGCTTGACACAATGTATAGGGTAGGCAAGAGAATGCCTGTAGAACTTAGAGAA